>ULZT01009306.1_pt1 | contig 18270 bp, 10 predicted proteins | sample 1963371 | NCBI WGS metagenome assembly ULZT01 (sample SAMEA4835897, study PRJEB28245) | human gut metagenome | biome: gut microbiome; material: fecal sample | place: Denmark | collected 2008
TATAGAAAATCTAAAGGCATAATTCCTACAGTATCTTGGCAGTGTAGCGTAGCTCTCACGAGAGTGTATGCGTTAGCCGGTCACATGTGATGAAGCCCCTCACACTGTGCCAAAATACAGCCTGAAATATAATTTTTTTGAAAAAATATGATTTAAATGCAATAAAACGGATGAAATTTGGTTGAAATTGCTAAAGAAAGCGAAAAAAGTTGTGCGCCAATAGTGCTATTGTACTAGAAAATAACTTGCATTATGCTTTGATTTATGGTACAATGAGCACATAAAAACCAAAGAGATGCTGATAGGGCACAGCTCTTTGCACAAAAAACCATGTTATAATGAAAAGGAGAAAAGAACTATGGTAAAGAATGTATTTAAAAAGTTAGGAAAGAAACAGAAGAACAACAAAGGTTTCTCTCTCGTAGAGCTTATTGTTGTAATCGCCATCATGGCAGTGCTTGTAGGTGTACTTGCTCCACAGTTTATCAAGTATGTTGAGAAGTCTAGACAGTCAACAGATATGCAGAGTGTACAGCAACTTAAGTCTTCGGTAGAAACTGATATTTCAGATAATGAGAATGTTACTTCTGTAACTATTGCAATTAGTGGCAAAAAAGCAACTACTACAATTACTGCAAGCTCAGGTACGGTCACACCATCTACTTCAAGTGCTGCATTAAAGTCTAGTGGATGGCCAACAATAACATATACATTAGATCCGGGAACAGGCGCGTGGTCAACAACTGCTACTGCAACTACAAATACAAAAAATCCTAAGAAGGATATGAATGAAGTATTTTCAATAAGTAAATAAAAAGATATAGCTGAATAATTACTAAAAGGACCACCAACCATGACCACAGAACTGATACCTATCTACATCTTAATATTTGCATTCGGTATAGTTATAGGCAGCTTTCTAAATGTCTGTATTTACCGCATACCGCAGCATGAGACAGTGGTGACCGAAAGGTCCCACTGCATGAGATGCGGGTATCAGCTCGCGTGGTACGATATGGTGCCGGTTTTCAGCTGGCTGTTTCTTCGTGGCAGATGCCGCAAGTGCAAAGAACCGATATCACCTCAATACCCTATTATTGAGGCGTTAAACGGTATATTATACATAGTAGTATTTGCAGTAAATGGACTTGAGCTTACGAGTATCATCTACTGCTTTCTTACATCTGCACTCATAGTCCTGAGTGTGATAGACTGGAGAACATATGAAATTCCATTCGGAATCAATATATTTATACTGGTGCTTGGAATCCTGCATGTGTTTTTAGACCATGATAACTGGTCTGAATATGTGATAGGATTCTTTTGCGTCAGTTTATTCCTTGAGATCCTTCTTCTTGTAAGTGGAGGAAGAGCCATAGGTGGCGGAGACGTCAAGCTCATGGCATGTGCAGGCCTTGCGATAGGCTGGCAGAATATTACATTAGCATTTTTATTAGGATGCATCATCGGTTCCGTGATACATCTGATTCGTATGAAAGTGACAAACGCAGACAACAGGCTTGCGATGGGACCGTACTTGGCAGCCGGAATATTTATTTCGATGCTATGGGGTGAGAAAATGATATCGGCATATTTGACACTCGCAGGCTTTTGAAAAACGTGTTATAATATAGCGTACTTAATATAAAACAGGTAGTACGACAAGCAGTGAGACAAAAGCAGAGAAAACACAGATATGCCGAAATATATATATAGAATGTTTGTAACTGAACAGTTACGAATGTTTTACAGATGTATACAGTGTAAAACAAAGATAAACACGGAGGACTAGGTTATGGCAAATAGGGTACTCGGTATTGAAATAGGGGAGAACCTTACCAGAGTAGTTGAGATTGATTACAAAGCAAAAAATTCCAAGATTTACAATATGTTCGGCTTTCCGACACCACCGGGGATGATTGATGATGGAGTGGTACAGCCGGATGGGATGTTTCGTTCTATCTTATACAGTAAGCTGAAGGAAAAGAAGATTTCCACCAAAAAAGCTGTTTTTGTTTTAAATTCAGCGCGTATAGCAAGCAGAGATATTGAGCTTCCGCTTGTTAAGGAAAAACAGCTTAAGGAAATGATTGCAATGAATGCATCGGATTATTTTCCGGTGGATTTGAGCCAGTACAAGCTGGTACATCAGATTATAGAGAAGATTGACAGACCGGAAGAAAAGAAATTACGTCTTTCGGTTATTGCTGTGCCTAATGATCTTATTTTGTCGTATGGTGCTCTTGCAGCTGATTGCAGGCTGCAGCTTGTAGCACTTGACTATAGTGGAAATGCCATCAAGCAGCTCATGAGAAGAGAGATTCCCGGAGATGTGAAGGTGACTGTCAAGGTGGATGAGGTTTCTACCACACTGACTGTAATGGATGGAAGCATGGTAAAGCTGCAGCGCAATGTCAACCATGGACTTGCTGATGCTATTGAGGCGATTCAGGATAGTGAGCTTTTTGGAGAGTATCTGTCATTTACCGATGCAGTTGATGTGGCACGCAGAAAGACCTGCCTTGCAATAAGGCCTGATGGCACAGTACCTGATGAGCCGGCGGGCGGCGGCATGGATCCTATGGGGCATGAGATTGATTCTGAGCGCTTTAAGAAGCTTCGCCTGAATGTATCATATTCACTTTCCAATCTGATAAGCAGTCTCGGACGAGTTATAGACTATTATCAGTCGAGAAACTCAGATACTCCTATCGAGAGAATTTTCCTCATTGGCTTAGGTGCTGATTTCAGCGGACTCTCAAAGCTTTTGACCAATGAGCTGAATGTCAAGGTGGTTCCGCTCCAGCAGTTTGACGGTATACATGTGGCAAAGAGCATAAACCTCGCAGAGGCAAAGCTGGCAGAGTATTTCAACTGTGTCGGATGTTCACTGAGCCCGCTTGATATACTTGACAGTAAGAAAAACAAGGGAATCGGTGCTCCGATTATGGCAGGAACAGCTGCAGGTGCCATGCCATCCGGCGGCGCACAGGCAGGGATGCAGGGAAAACCACCTGTTGGTCCTGATGGAAAGCCTCTTCCCGTACCGGCAGGGGAGGAAGCCGAAAAGCCTGTTTCTTTTGCAGTGCAGCTTCTCATTTTTGGCTTGTGTGTGGTAGTTGCAGTTGGTATCACGGCATACAGCATTTTTTCAAATCTTGTTTTAACTTCAGACAATATGACGCTTAAAGCGCGTGTTTCTGATTTGTCATATGCACAGAATATATATGATGTGTACAACCAGACAAAGAAGGACTATGACTGGACTAAGCTTCTTGAGAGCGCCTCATCCAACAAGAATGATGAGATAACGGGCTTCGTGGATGAGCTGGAGCAGAAGCTTCCGTCAGAGGCCAAGCTTGTGAATATGTCTGTTACGACTGATGGTGTTTCGATGACCATAAAGACGGGCAGCAAGGATATAGCGGCTGATGTAATTGCACAGCTTCGTACATTTGAGAGTATCATGGTATCCAATGTGTCAACCATCACAGAGGAGGTTGATGAGACCGGTGCCTCAAAGGTTCAGTTCACAGTAGATTGCACATATGTAAAGGCAGACGACAGTGCTGCTTCTGAATCGTCGGATGGCACGGGCAGTGAGTCAGCTGATACCTCAGGGGACGCGTCATCACAGGCACAGACGGATAGCAATTCATCATCAGATACAGACAGTACAAATCAGTAGGGGGTGTTAGAATGTCAACGAGAGATAAAAAGTTACTTATTATATTAGCGGGTGTTGCCATTTTAGCACTGACATATTTTTTTATTTTTATACCACAGTCCAATAAGAGGGATTCACTCAAGAGCGAAAATATGAATCTGAAATCACAGTACAATCAGCTTTCAGCACTTGCGGCAAAGGCGGATGACTACACAAAGAAGACAAAGGATATGTCTGATGCCATGCAGCAGGTGTATGACAATTTCCCTTCATATTTACAGATAGAAAACGGCATCATGGATGCGGTTGCTATCGAGAAATCTACCAATACAAATATTACAGAGCTTACAGTCGGCTCACCGACAGCTATTGATGTGAATAATCCGACCGGTGAAGCCGGTACAGATTCTTCGTCAGGAAGCAGTTCGGACAGCAGTACCACGGAGAGCAGTAATGCAGACAGTTCGCAGAGCTCTCAGACCGCTGATGGCAACAGCTCTCAGTCACAGACAGGCGACGGCAGTGCAGCTGATGGCAGTACATCAACAGGCTCTGCAAAGTCTACGGTTACAGGCTATCAGCTTTATGATGTCAGCACAGTTATGGCATTCAAGACAGAGTATCATGGGCTTAAGGCTATGCTCGGCGAGGTGATTGGTTCATCACAGAAGAAAACTATCAGCACGCTCAATGTGAGCTTTGATGATTCGACAGGCAAGCTGACAGGCGAGATGCTTGTGGATTCATATTTCCTGTATGGACTTGATAAGCCATATGAGGCACCATACATACCTGCAGTACCACATGGTACAAATAATCTGTTTGGTACAACAAACTAACTGATTATTATAATATTAGATTATTAGATTAGCGGGTTATTGAGACCGTAAGTGATAAATATCAAATGTTAGATTATTGAGTTATGAGATAACAAAATACAAGAGGGGAGGAAGCAGATTTGAGAAAGCTAAAAAACGATGATCGAGGAGTAACACTTGTGGAGATTATTGTGTCGATTGCTATTCTCGCAATAATCGTGCTTCCTTTTTTGAATGCATTTGTCACAGCTACAAAGACCAATGTAAAGGCTAAAAACGAGATGAATGCTACACATCTGGCGACAAACATTATGGAGGGTATTGAAAAGAACTCCATGAAGACACTGGCATATCAGTTTAACTATCCGTCGGAGGGCTTTGATGTGGCGGACGGTTTTAATATATCAGATGGAAGCAGTGCATGTGAGCTTCTTAAGAAGTCGGGTAAGTTTGATAATGTAAAGAGGCTTGAGGATATCAGTGCTGAGATTGTAAACAAGGACGATGTCATCACTAGCTGTATCCACAAGACTGATGCATCAGCCAAAATAAGCGATACATCGCTTTGGAATTTCAGGGAGTCGGATGCGCACAAGTATTATTTCTATATGTCTGGTGTGCAGTCAGGCACAAAGAAATACAATGCTCTTGTGACAGTGGATGCAAAATCGGACGCAGAGTCGGACAATAAGGTTAAAAAGTACAACATGGACGAGGTAGCGGATATGTCGGCCATGGATGCAAATTTTGACTGCATGAGTGCAGACAAGTATTCTGCTACAAATATTATGTATGCATTTAATAATATGCCTGGTGTAGGCGGCATCACTCAGCAGGATATCAAAAGAACTATCACCATAGATATAGAAAAGTATGGAGCTTCGAGTAATAAGGCTACCAAGGTTACGGTGTCGTATTCATATTCTATCAATAAGAATGGAGTAAGAAAGACTTTTCCGGATCCGAATAGTGCACTGAAGGATGATTATACCATGGTGATTTATGATAATTCTTCAGATACTGTGAACCATAATCTAAGGAATGTCTATCTGTTTTACAATCCATGGTACACATCTACAGGAACACTTTACAATACCTGCAACGATGTCATTATAATCAATAATAAGGACAAGCTGGACTGCACGGTAAACATTGTAAAGCAAAAGACTATATCGGATCAGTCAGAGTTGAGCACGAAGGAGAGTACATATAAGGCATATGTGAAGGTAAGTGAGCCGGGAAATCGTACAGGTCATGCTTATACTCATATAGCCACCAATCTGAATGTAAATATGGGAGCACCGGATAATCCACTACAGCCCGATCAAGCTATATATGGCTTTAATAACAATGTAATTCAGAATGATGTAAAGGCAATTGTCGATATAAAGAATCTGACAAAAAGCAATGCATCTGAAAGGCTGTATGATGTGAAGGTGGCTGTATACGAGAGCAAGGCTTCACTGGATGATATATTTAAGGATAAAGACCCGGTTGTTACGATGACCGGAAGCATGGGGTATTAATTATGAAGCGTAATGATAACCGTGGTGCTTCCTTTGTGATGGTTGTAGTTGCAATGGCTATAGTGGCTGTTTTAGCTGTGACTGTGCTGTGGATAGCGCTTATGAACCTCCAGATGAAGGTGACGGACGAAAAAAATACAGACAACTTTTACTCGGCAGAGGGTGTGCTGGATCAGATATGTACCGGTCTGCAGGGAGATATTTCCAAGGCTTACTCAGCAGGATATACAAAGGTTATGGAGAATTACTCTGACAGCAGCATAAATGAGGCCGGCAGACAGAGTATATTTGCGCAGGAGTATTTAAAGAGCTTAAAGGGAAGTCTTGAGTCTGACAATACCGGTATGCACTATAAAACTGAAAAGCTTAAAGACTATGTGGATAGTAAGCTCACAGACGAAAACTCAAAGCCACACGCTGTGGTCAAGGCGGTAAATGCCGATGAAAATGGAAATGGACTGCTCAAGGTATACAACAGCCGCGCAGTCATTAATGGCATCAGGGTAGAGTATACCGATGAAAAGGGATTTAAATCAATAATAGAAACAGATATTTCTCTGGGAGTTCCATCCATGAGCTTTACAGCATCGGGAGGAGTTCCGGAGCTTTTTACATATTCTCTTGTCGGAAATGAAGGACTGGATATTATATCAGGACTTAATAAAGTGAATCTATCCGGTAATCTCTACGCCGGCTGTGAAAATGCGGCAGGCACAGGGACTTCTACTACGAGTGTTACCATTCCAAACAATGCCACACTTGATGTAAAGGATACCAGCTATATGATTGCAGAGGGCGATATAGAGGTGGGAGACTTTGCCGGAAAAGATACTGGTACAATAAAAAAGAATATGGCGGGGGTACACAATAACAGTACACTTTCTGTTGATTCACAGTGCCAGCTGTGGACAAGCAACATAAATGTAAATGGTGCAACAGTCAATTTAGATGGCATGACATATGTGGCAGATGACATGACCTTAAAGGGTACAGGCTCAAAGGTTACACTTGGCAAGAATAATAAGAATAACAATGCGAAGTACGTCGGCTTTGGCAACGGAGGTGCTGACAAGGAAAATCCTGTCGCAGGCGATAGCTCTGCTATTATCATAAACGGCAGGGAGGCATCTCTTGATATGTCAAATATCAGGGAGCTTATGTTAGCAGGAACCGCATATATCAATACCCAGGCTATTGTAAACTCAAGTAGTGTGGGTACACAAAACAGCAATGTGGGCATGGGTGAGTCAATCTCTGTAAAGGGTGACCAGATAGCATACCTTGTGCCGCCTGAGTGCATAGGCACAAGTGGAGATGGTGCGGATGCCAAATCGCTTTACAACAAGAATCCACTTTCCTATAAGGAGTACAAGGATATCACGGCAACCGGACAGGATCAGACAAAGTATACTGAAGTTAATGCTAATGTGGTCAGCACAAAGACAGGTAAGTCTCTCTCGGCATATCTGCCGGAGAAAAAGACAATCGACAACTGTATAAAGAAGGTCTTTGTTCCTTCTACTGATAATAGTGATGATGGACTTGTATACTATTATGTAAATCTGCCAACGAACAAGGCAGCTGAGTATTACAGAGACTATTTTGGCGCAGACAGTGACAAGCTCAATAGATACACTAAGTTCTATACTGACAGCATAAAGGTAAATGAGGCAGCAAGCATCTATACTGCCGGCAATTACAGCATCTACGATGGCAGCAATTTAAGCCTTTTGAAGGGCATAGCTGATGGTGTGGACATGGATGCACAGTCAGATGCCTTACAGCACACGTATACTGCACTAAACTCAAAGCTTTTGACAAATTATGCAGATTTACCGACAAATGCAGCAAGTGTTTCGCTTTTTACAAATATAGTTAACAATACCAATTTGCTGAAAATAGTGCCAAATTCCGGTAATAAACATATATTTGAGACTGAGTATCAGGGAAAAAAATACCAGGCAATTGTCAAAAACGGTAACTACACCTATGATGCAAATGACAAATCACACAATGTGGATATAATTGTTGCTACGGGAGATGTGACACTGAATGCTGACTTTACAGGTACCATAGTTGCAAAGGGCAGGATAATTGTAAACAAAGACCAGTGCGAGATTGATAATGGTACTCAGGAGGTATTTAAGGCATTGCTTCTTGAAAAGGTAAGTGATGCAGACGATGCACTGCACCTGTATGATGTGTTCATGGACGGTGCCAACTATCTGGGTAATGTTTCTTCTTTTTCAAATAAGAAAGAGGCGGACACAAAAATAGATTATGCTACGCTCATTACATACCAGAACTGGACCAAGGAGTAGAAAACAAGCGGCTTTTAAGGCGCAAAACAGCTGCGAAATATTTATATTTGGCAAATTTTGACGATATATACAAGGGAGGAATCCAATATGTCTGTAACAGAAAAAAAGAATAATGGCGGTTTCTCTCTGGTAGAGCTTATAGTAGTGATAGCGATATCTGTCGTACTTATAGGTGCGGCAACCATATCCATTCGCTCGGTCATGGGTGTTGAGGTGAAGCAGTGTGCCAGAAATATTGAATCGATAATTAATAAAACAAGGGTCACCACTATGGGAAAGGACAGCGCAGTTCTTGAGATATATAAGGATGCATCAGATGGTGCCTACTATTATAAGACGACCATAAATGGTACAGTATCTGCTCCTAGCAAAATAGGAAAGAGCAGGATTGATGTATATTATTCCATGAAGGATGATTATAGTGATAAGACACAATTGAACAGTTCAGGCAGTATAGTGCTTCAGTTTGACAGAAGCTCAGGTGCACAAAAGCCTGATGCCAATGGTAAGTGCTGCAGCCGTATCTGGATTCAAAAAAACAGCACCGAAAAGGTTATCACGATATACAAGGAGACCGGCAAGGTGGTATGTGAGTAATTTACATAGTTTAATGATGAATATTTTATTTTGACGCAAGGCTGTTATAAGGTTGTATGATGAAATCGGAGAGGAAGATGAACCATGAAACTTTTAAGGCGCATGAACAAATCAAATAATAGGAAAAACAGTGGCTTTACACTTGTTGAGCTTGTCATTGTCATGGCGATAATGGGAATACTGGGCCTGGCTGTTGCAGGCTTTATCGGTACGAGCACGAAGCAGTATAAGTACGCTTCAAAGGACGTAGATTTACAGTATGAGGCACAGCTTACCATGAATCAGATAGGAGACCTGATAATTGATGCGCAAAAGGGCGTTAAGTATGAGCCTGCTACAGTGGCAGCGCCGGTGGAGGTGGCATCGGCAGCCCCTGAGGCCGGTTATATTGCAACTGCATCAGCGGAAGAAGCGTCATCCGAAGAAACATCATCCGACAGCAAGCTGATTATTTACAACAAGGATTGTACATACTATATCATATACAGACCATCAGAGCACAAAATCTATCTGCGAAAGGATACACTGGATCCTGCAACTGGTGCGGTGAAGGCGGATGGTCAGGGCAAGGAATCTCTTATGGCAGAAAATGTCACAGGCTTTACACCTGATTTAAGCGAGGCAGAAAGCAAGAATTCTGTCGGAATTGTCGTGGACTTTAAGGCAGGGGACAAGAAGTATACATCAAAACAGAACTTCACTATGCGCAATAAGGTGCCGACTGGGGCAGATGTGGAGTATGTGGCACCGGCAGAACCTAAAGGAATAAGGATATATTACAAAGGCAAGGATGTAACCAACGGAACAGTATACTATGAGATGAAGAAAACGAATAATAATTTAAAGTTTACTGATAAGATACTTGGTGGAAAGTATGATTCAAAAAACGTAACATGGGATCATTCAGGAAACAAAAATGGTGGAAACTTTAATGCTAATGGTGATGTATATGATGTACAACTGATGAGCGATGAAACTACAGATCAATTAGTCATCACCGTAACATCCATAGACGATCCGTCATTGACGGCAAAGGTAACTGTAAACATAGCACATCCAATCAATATTCTGCATTGTGATGCAGATAAGCATTTCGATTTAGGACAGACGCATCAATTGTTTATTGATGAAGGGGAGTTAAAAAAATCTTCATTAAATGGCAAATATCAGATTAAGGATTTTGTATGGCATATGGAGGTAGAAAGTGTCAGCTCAACGGGTGCAACCGAGTACAAGGGAGATATATCCTTTAAAATGGGCGATGATGGTAAGCTGATTTATGGTCCTGATGGCAATGGTGAGCCTGATGGAATATTTAAGTTTAGTTCAAAGGAGATTGCCGGAGAAACCGGAGCAGAAGGTCATGAAGATGATCCTAAATATAGGAACTATCTTAATTATCATATTGTAGATGGTAATCAAAATGAAAAAATGCATATCACTCTCGGAAAAAATTTTTTTGTCGGAGAAAAATTAAATATCAGCGTCTGGCTTGGACTTGAGGAAGAGTCGGGATTTAAGTCAAATACAATTACGTTTTACACATATTATTAAACAAAGTAGTTTTTTACAAAGGAGCAATCGCAATGAGCAAATTAAGAAAAAAAATAGTGGTTCCAATATCGCTCACACTTACAGGATGTCTCGTTGTGGCAGCTTTTGTGCTGAATGACAGCCTAACAAAGGTCGATGCAAATGTAGCGTTCAATGGAATATCTGATATAGTCAGCTCACATGGCAAGGACAAGCCCTTCAATATAGTGGAGGTGGTGCCTGACAAGAAAATGGCATCCATTGGCTATCTGATTGATGGTCAGGAGCCTGACAATTGGTTTGGTACACTGTCAAAGATGTCTGACACAGAGGGAAAAGGTGCAACGAATAGGGCTGCTTATATGAAAAGCCTGAAAGAAAAGCTTGCGCCTATTACTACAGAGGAAAAGGACAACACAAAGCCCCTTTACTATGAGCCGTATGAGGAAAGTTATGTCAATCAGGGCAATGACTGGAGTGAGCTTGCCCTTGTGGATATGGATAAAATAAATCAGGGCACCGAAGGCTACAAGATGACAAAGCAGGAGAAGGGTGACTACAAGTTCAACACTGATTACCAGCTTGCTGTAAATGAAGATGGACTGCCTACAGGTCATTACAGACAGAATGTTGACCATTATGTTTTCATGCAGGGCGAGGATGAGACAGAAGATGGCTCTGAATCTGTGGATACAGGTAGTACCGGTAATACAGGCAGTACAGGAAGTACCGCAGATGGCTCTAATACAGAGACTGAAAATGGCAATCAAATTAAGGCACCCGGAAAAAGAGGCTACTACAGTGTTGCATTTACTGCAGTCGAATTGCCGGATGGCATGACAAATACCAAGTATCTGGTAGAGACTGATAATTCACAGAAAGCTGATGGAAATACAGACAGCGGTACAGATGGTAATATCGATAGCAGCACAGACAATACGACAGATACAGGCACAGCAGATGACACATCAGACAAGCATGTGGTTTATTCTATAAAGAGCGCATATGCCATTGGTTCTGCTGAGGGCATGCAAAACATAGCAAAATATGACCCAAAGGCATATATTTACAGAAAAGACAATTCAGATATCACATCACCATATGAATTTGTTGCAAGAGCTGACCGGATGGCAAGTCTGCCTGATGGCAGTAAGCCGGATTATGAGAAGTATACATACTGCACGGTTGAGATGGAGTATGTGCCTGCAGGTAAAATCACTGATGACGAGACCTACTACGAGGTGGATACTAAGGTACCTATTGAGTTTAATTACGATGAGACCGGCGAGTATGGAGCAGTGCTTGACTCACAGAATCCATACGAGAAGATAGATGATGGCACACCGGACAATCAGCCGGCAGGTAACACAGGAAAGGTAATCCTCACTGATACAGACGGATATTTTGATATAGTTAAGGACAGCCAGACATACACCTATATGGGTAAGGGAAAAGGTGACTATATAATGGAGGCTGATAAAAACGGCTCGCTTGATTATCCTGTAAATACTCCACACATATATTATAAGGGTGGTTTCAAGAACAATAACTGGTTCAGAACAGGTGTGTTCAATCAGGAGGGCAAGACTGGTGATGATGATAAGACTGCCAATATGACCTTTAAGGTAAAAACAGTCACACCAGAGGAGCTTGAGCAGATAGATGTGTCAACAATTGATTTACTCTATCTTTCAGGCTCAAAGTCCGTCCTTTCAAATGATTTAGGAAACGATGCTGCAACATATAATACTGATAATGACATTTCATGGGACAAGGTAAAGCAGATAGTCCAGCGCGTGCACCAGAGTGGTATCATGATGCCTGTTATAGTGGATAATGGTATTGTGTGTCCAAGTACAAAGGATGATAGCAACATTAAATATGATAGCAACATTAAAAAGCTTGCAGGCCTTTTGAGCTGTAACAATTTCAGCTCCTTGAATTTTACCAAGGACTCAGCTGATAATTTTATTAGCTGGAAAGATAACAATGTCATAACGTATTACCAAGTTGACAGTTCAACTCATACACATGGCTATGTAATTGGCAACGAATATGTCATTCCACGAAACTATAATCCTGATAAGGATGTACCATTTGTTTTAAGAGATGATTTTGCTTCTGCGTTTATTGAAGATAAAGATGAAACTAAATTTGTCGAAGCAGCTAAAAATGAGAATTTTGACGAGATAGCAGAGTACATCAACTCAGAGAATACAAGCAGGAAAAAAGAAAATGATACTCTTGGAAAGGACGAGTATGCGTATTATGACAAGAAGATTTCAAAGGCGATAGTTTTAAGCTATATCATATCGTATGCTGATAAGAGAGACATTATAAATCCGACAGATAGTCTGAACATACTGGATATAGAGCCCGGAACTGTAAAAAATGAGTCTGACGCTTTAAATTATGATAAGCTAAAAAATTGGCTTAGATCAAGATGCCCGGAGAAAAAAAAGGTTACGATAACAAGGGTTACGAGTGCAGAATTTATTGGAAGAATAGAGGACCTTAATAACTATGACATGATATATATGGGACTCGTAGCCGATAATCTGAATTATAGAGATGGTCATACAGTATATAATGATTGGAACATGGATGGGCTTAAATATTCAAATGTTGGTGACATTGTTGTTATAGATCCAAATTATAGGGTAAACTATTGGAATTATGATATGCTCAGGAATGGTCATGCGGGATTGCTGGATACTGATTATATAAATAATGGAGAGGCGCTTAATACTCAGATTACATCAAGAGGAAATGGAAATAATGCTGATTATTTAACTGCTCCAAACACATACAGAGGCTCAGGCAATGATATTACTAAGCAGAAGGTTTCAGAATTGGAGGATTATATAAAGGCGGGCTTTCCTGTCGTCTTTTCAGATGGCTTTTTCAGCAAGGATAGCAAGTATGAAAGTGGAATTAATGAGGATTACATTGATAACTGTTCAAATATTTTTAATTTTTTAAAATATGCAAAAGGTAAAGACAATGTTCTTGAAGTGGACAACAATGGAAACTTAAAAAATAAGTCAAATGAGCCAGCGGAGCTTGTTACCTACCTGACTACTGAAAAACCTGAAATAGTACTCAAGGAGCAGGAAAAAGTAAAAGATACAGATTATGTTGAGATTAGTAATAATCAGATCACATTGGAATTTTCAATAAACAATGCAGGCGGTGCTGATTCCAAAGCAAGTTTTAATGCACAGCTGTTCTTGGATTCAAATTCTGATGGTAAGTTTTCGACAACCAATGAAGGAATAGCTGCAAATAAAATAAAATTATATTGTGATGGTACTATTGTGAATCCGGTAATGGGTGATGATGGTAAATATATGTATAGTCTGAATGCAGGCAATTATAATTATAAACTGGTTTATGATTTGCCGAATGGATTTGTAGGAGTTATGCCTTGGCAGCTTCGTGTGAGTCAGGCTACAAATAGCTACAGATATGATCAGAAATCCGGATATGTGTATGTCAAAAATTCCAAAGGCAGTCCTACAAAAGTCAAGATTCTTCAGATTAATTCACACTTGAAGCATAATCAGGACTTTAAGGGAAATTTTGATATGCAGACACAGAAGAATGGCAATACAAAGTTTCATGAATTACTTAATAAAGTGAAGGATTTTGACCTGGATATAGAAACAGTTTATTATGATGACGTAAATAAAATGGATGAGGTATGTAATAAGCTGCAGACATACGATATGCTTGTTATTGGATTTGGTGATTGTTATGATATTGATAATACAAATAAACATCTCGATAAAATAAAAGCCTATATCCAGTCAGGAAAACCAGTACTGTTTGCTCATGATACAACATCATATTGTAATAATAAAAATGATACTACATATAATAATGTCTGGGGATATAAGTTTAACTCTATAATTCGTGATACTGTCGGACTGGACAGGTATGGAATCCTGTCAAATGAGTATTTAAAGAAGGGCAATACATTAAAGAGTACTGATTCGGATTTTACAAAAGCTGTAGAGACCGCTGAAAAGAATAACACTGATATTGCATATGAGCCAAAATCCGATAATTCAGTTATTGTCAGACAGAATCAGGGATTTACTTATGTGGATTTAAATAATTTTCAGTGGAAAGATGATGGTAACAATCATGGCGAGTACAGGCTGTATTCAGGGCTTAATAATTATGAAAGTAATGAAGATGTTGAAGCTAAGACTAATAAGGCAGTCAAGGTTAATTCAGGACAGATTACCACATATCCTTTTAAGATTGATGACGAAATAAATATAGCTACCACTCATAAGCAGTACTACCAGCTGGATATGAATCAGGATGCTGATGGTGATGGTGAGAGTGATATTGTTGTATGGTATACCTTGTCAGGCCATGGAGTTTATGACCAGTCTCCAAAGGATGTAAGAAATAATTATTATATTTACACAATGGGAAATGTAACATACTCAGGTGTAGGACATTCCGATTTCTCAAATAATGAGGATGAATTGAAACTTTATATAAACACTATGATTGCTGCATATAGTGCATCAGTTCATGAGCCGTCAATTTATCTTAAGGAGAATGCAGATACTGATTCAAATGACATAACTACATTATATGCAACTATTGATGATGCCATTGAAGAAGAAGCAGCTAATAAAGCGGATGCCAGACTAGATGGTGCAGACAGTACGCAGGATGTTTATTTTACGGTAAAGGATTCAAACCTTGTGCGAAATCAGATTGATGAAAAAACTGTTGTTTATTTGGATTTTTATATCGAGGATCCGCAAAAAAATCCAAATGATGAAACGATTGGCACCGGAAATGATAAGATTTACTTAAAGAAGGTGGACTGGGATATCTATACACTGAATAATGATGGAACAGAAAATGAACAGATAAATAACAGTAAAGAAAACAGTCAATTAAATAAGGATCCAAGGGACTTCTTTGAAAATAACAAGACATATAAGGTAAAGGTACCATTGAGTGTTTTACCGGAGGGAGCTAATTCTATAAAGATTTATGCCGTAGGATATAGTAAGATTTACCAGTCACAGGTGAGCGGTGGTGATAAAGAAACTACAACAGCAAAGGCATACAAGACCTTCCAGATACAGCGTGTAGGTCTTGCAGATTTGGATTAGTTTTCAAAGGCTCCTAGCTATCACATACTTTTCGATTAAGCACAATTTATCAAACAGAGACTTATATAAACAATTTATATAGTCTCTGTTTTTTTACTGTTTCTTTATACTTTCTTTATTGAATTATCCGCGCTTATTGATAAAATAAATAGTATGCGCACGATTGCGGATATTTTTTGCATTCGTGGATGGGGGATAAATTAACCGGAAAGAAAGGAAAAATTTATGAGTAAAATTTTCAAGAATCTGATTCCATACTGGCGATGGATCATATTAATTTTTGTTTTTCTCATTGCTCAGGCTTATTGTGATCTGGCTTTGCCTGCGTACACATCTGACATCATTGATGTGGGTATCCAGGATCATGGCATTGAGCATGTCCTGCCAAAGGAGATTACATCGGAGGATTATCAGATGGCACAGACATTTATGCTGTCTGACGAGAAAGAAAAATTTACGGACTGTTATGAGGCAGAGGATGCTTCAAAATCTGATGACGGTGTGGCAAAATACAAGCTGACAGCTGATTCGGACACACTTGATAAGCTGGATGAGGAGCTTTTGGTTCCTCTTGTCATGGCATATCAGGCTTTTCAGTCGGGTGAGCAGATGGATGTGGATGCATCGGCTATCCCGCAGGGAGTAGCGCTCGATGATAACATGATAAAGCAGATAAGAAGCAAGGTGCAGGAAAAAATCGATGCGGTGGGTTCAGCTACTTTAAAGTCCATGGGTGTAACTTTTGCGACAAAGTGTGATGAGAATGCAGGAATCGACGTGGATGCCAATCAGGTTGCTTATCTGTGGAAGGCAGGCGCCAAGATGGCAGCCTTTGCAGCTATTATGCTTATAGCAGCATGTGTTGTAGGTTTTGCGGCTTCAAAGGTCGGTGCCGCTGTCGGCAGGGATTTGAGGGAGAAGACCTTTTCAAAGGTTGTAGGTTTTTCAAATGCCGAGATTAACAAATTCTCTACGGCATCACTGATTACGAGAAGCACGAACGATATACAGCAGATTCAGATGGTTACTACTATGATGCTTCGTATGGTGCTTTACGCGCCAATCGTTGGTATCGGTGGTATCATCAAGGTGGCACAGACCAAATCCGGCATGGAGTGGGTGATTGCCATTGCGGTTGCTGCCATCATGGTTTTTATTTTCACACTGGTTGGCATTGCGATGCCAAAGTTCAAGATTATGCAGAGTCTTGTAGACAAGGTAAACCTTGTTTCTCGTGAGATTCTTACAGGTCTTTCCGTTATCAGGGCTTTCGGCCGTGAGAAGGAGGAGGAAAAGAGGTTTGATGAGGCTAACCGTGAGCTTACACGCACACAGCTGTTTACAAACCGTGTCATGACCTTTATGATGCCGGGTATGTCCATGATCATGTACTGCATCACACTTGGTATCGTGTGGGTTGCAGCAGGCAGAATAGACAATGGCTCCATGCAGGTAGGTACCATGACTGCGTTTATTACATATGCCATGATGATTGTTATGTCATTCCTCATGCTTTCAGCCATGTCCATCATGCTTCCGAGAGCTGGTGTTGCGGCAGAGCGTATCGATGAGGTTATAAAGACAAACAGCACTGTAAATGATCCAAAAGAGCCTGTTACTGAGGCTGATCACAGAGGTGTTATCCGTTTCAACCATGTGGATTTCAGATATCCGGGAGCAAAGGAGGATGTGCTTTCAGACATTGATTTTGTGGCGGAGCCGGGCAAAACCACAGCTATCATCGGAAGTACCGGCTGTGGAAAGTCTACACTTGTAAACCTGATTCCGCGTTTCTATGACGTGACTGGAGGCTCAATAGAGCTTGATGGACACGATATCAGAGACTACACACTAAGCGAGCTTCGCGAGTCAATAGGCTTTGTTCCGCAGAAGGGTATTCTTTTTTCGGGAACCATCGCCTCAAACCTGCGCTTTGGTAAAGCAGACGCGAGTGATGAGCAGATAAAAAAGGCTGCGGATATCGCACAGGCTTCTGAGTTTATCGAGACAAAGAATGACAGGTATGAAAGCTCAATCGCACAGGGCGGCTCAAACGTGTCAGGTGGTCAGAAGCAGAGGCTTGCCATAGCAAGAGCTATCGCAAAGGACCCTCATATTTATGTGTTTGATGACAGCTTTTCAGCACTCGATATGAAGACTGACGCGCGTCTGCGTGCAGCCTTAGCAGAGGTTACAGAGAGTGCTTCCGTTATTATCGTGGCACAGCGTATCAGCACGATTATTCATGCTGACCAGATTCTCGTGCTCGATGACGGTAAAATCGTAGGAAAAGGCACCCACGAGGAGCTTCTTAAGAATTGCGATGTATATATGCAGATTGCACAGTCACAGCTTTCAGCCAGGGAACTTGGAATTGATGATAACAAAAAGGAGGGCATGTAAGATGAGTGAGAATAATAACGAACAGTTTAAGATGCCTCCTAAGAGGCCAAGAGGGCCAATGGGACGTGGCCCCGGAATGGTCACAGAAAAGGCCAGGGATTTCAAGGGCTCTACAAAGAAACTCATAAAGTATCTCGGCAGATACTGGGCTGCTATCATTGCAGTTATGATTTTTGCAGCAGTTTCGACTGTCTTCTCCGTTGCAGGACCGAAGGTCATGGGTAAAGCCACCACTGCGCTTGCCGAGGGACTCATGAA
>ULZT01025406.1_pt1 | contig 17937 bp, 27 predicted proteins | sample 1963371 | NCBI WGS metagenome assembly ULZT01 (sample SAMEA4835897, study PRJEB28245) | human gut metagenome | biome: gut microbiome; material: fecal sample | place: Denmark | collected 2008
GTAAGAACGAGAGTAAGTCACAACTAACTGCAATTTATACGAGCAAAGTGAACTAATTCAGAAACAGTTCACATAATCACGTGATTATCTGCCGCCGTCCGCGTCGCTCTGCTCCGCTCCGCGGACGGAACTCGGCGTAGCACGTAACCCCGCTGGAACACACAACCTCCGCGGACGGAACTCGGCGTAGCACGTAACCCCGCTGGAACACACAACCTCCGCGGACGGAACACGGCGAACGCGTGACCACGGATGAAACCCGCGGACGGAACCCGGTGCTTGCGCAACCCGTGCGGGTAACCCGCGGACGGAACCCGGCGAACGCGTGACCACGGATGAAACCCGCGGACGGAAACCGGCGTAACACATTACCACACTACAACACGCTATGCGCACATAAACTGACCAACAGTCATTTCTTATCACAGGCTAAAGCAATAAACAGCCGAAAAATATTTTCAAAAAACTTTGAAAAACCTATTGACATTTAGCCCAACATGTGTTAAGATATATACGTAATCAAGAAGAACACAAGTTGCAACGAAGTTTCAGACGATTACAAAAGAATATTTAAGAAAGGTAAAAACTCCTTTCTGCGTAATTTCATTGTCAGTTTCCATACTCTCTATTATAACAAAATACAATTTGAAAGGATAAAAACTATGCTTACTAACACCATTACTAACTCCACAGAACTGAACAAAATGGACAGATATAACATTCTCAACTACTCCAACGGTGAGAACCTTGAAAAGGCTATCGAAGAATTTGGCAAACTCGTGCTCTCTTACCCGGACGCATGGGCAATGGTTCACACTGTGAATGACAACCCGAAACCCGGGCAGGACAAGGAATACGACAAGCTTGTCATTATTGCAGACGGCGTTCTGTATCACACAGGCTCCCAGTCGTTCACTCAGTCTTTCCTCGACATTGTGGGCACGTTCGACGCAAGCGACGGTATGGAAATCGAATGCTTTGCGAAGCCGTCCCAGAACTATAAAGGTCGCAACTTTCTCGGTTGCCGCCCTGTAGCAAAGACAGGTGAATGATAATGAGATATATTCGTAGAACTGTTCAGACCACGACATACACTTACACGGTTAACGAAAACGGTGTTGATTATCACTTCACCGACGTGTGCGAAGGCGCTCCCACTCTCTACGCTCTGACTAAGAAGTTGCATCGTGACCACGACAACAAAGAGACGGGACGCGTTGTAACTCTCGTTAACATTGAGTCTATCGAAGAAAACCGCTACGAAATGTCCGTCAAGGACTTTATCGAGAGCGCGGAACTCGTAGACCATATCAAATAAACAATAAGATTTCTCCTTTCCTTAACTGCCGCTGACATGGCAGTAAACCTCCCGATTGAACCGATGACGAAAAAAAAAATTCGTCATCGGTTCTTTTTTATCTTTACACTTTATTATACCACAATGGTATTATTTTGTCAATAGAAAAGAGGGTAAAACATGGCTAAAAAATCATCAAAAAAACTGACACCTAATCAAGCAGAATTTAATCGTTTACTTAGAAATGCAAGGCAACGTTTTAATCGTTATTTAAGAAAAGGTTATAAATCACAGTACAATGCTAAAGATTTATTCAGCGCTTTTGAACGTACCGAAAGAATAACAAAGAAAATGCTTGATAAATTACAGCAAGAACTGAAAGATATTACAGACAACGTGCTATACGCAGAAACGCAGAACGGTGAAGCTATTCCGTTTGCAGATATACCCAAAGCGGCAAGAGCACAGTTCAACAAGTTAGGATTTACGAAATTTACGGTTACAAGTTCAACAGGTGTTAAAAGCAATGTAACTATTTCGCTCAACAAAGCACCTTTAGCGAACATAAATGAAGCCGACCTTGCGTTTGCGAATTTTGTTGAAGCGAATGCCCGGTGGGTAACAGACAAAAAGAAACACGCGGGCATGGAATACATATTGGACAATTTACGTGAAGAACGTGCACACCTGCAAAACCGTTACGGCAAAAATGAGGGTGACACCGTATTCGCGTACATGCTGAATGAAATCGGCGTTGCCGCCGGAACATTAACCTCACAGGAAGCGAATGACGTTAACGCGGCGGGACGTTGGTTAGGCAACTTTTACGAACACCGTGAAGCAGGTGTAGAAGAAATGATGAAACTAAATGAAGCGTTTGGAGACGTGCAAGTATGAATTATTATGTATGTGATTTTGAGACAAGCGTATACGACGGGCAAACCGACACGGAAGTCTGGGCGGCGGCATGTGTTAAAATACATACAGAAGACGTACTTGTTGTAAACTCAATAGATAAATACTGGGAATGGATAGAGCAGTTAAAAGGCAAGAACATTGTGTACTTTCACAATGGCGCTTTTGACTTTTCTTACATTCTCGATTACCTATTGAAGCGCGACGACTACGCACAAGCAACCTACACACCCGACGGCAAAGTTGAACACACTATGTTTTACGAAACAAATGACATGCAACCTAACACTTTTAAGTACAGCATATCCGACATGGGACAATGGTATACGATGACTGTTAAAACCCATAGAAGCCTTATAGAGTTTCGTGACAGTTACAAGCTTATTCCCCTCTCCGTCGCAGACATGGGAAAAAGCTTTAACACAAAACACCGTAAGAGTACGATTGAATACAAGGGTGAACGTCACGCAGGGTATAATATTACCCCTGATGAAGAACATTATATCAAAAACGACGTGCTTGTCGTTAAGGAAGCCATAGAATTTATGTTTGCAGACGGACACAAAAAACTTACAATAGGTGCTTGCTGTATGAGTGAGTTTAAGTCCGGCTATAACCGTTTTGTTTATCAAGACATGTTCCCAAACCTCTATGACATTCCGCTTGACCCCGAGCGCTACGGCGCTACAAATGCAGATGAATACATACGCAAGGCATACCGTGGCGGGTGGTGTCACGTTGTGCAAGGCAAACAATGCAAGGCACATAAAAATGGTTTAACGCTTGACGTAAACTCCCTTTACCCGTCCATGATGCACAGTGACAGTGGTAACTATTACCCTATAGGTAAACCTGAATTTTTCAGCGGCGCAGAGGGTTTAAAGGCAGTAGAAGCGGAAAGACAGGAACTATTAAAGTCGCATAACCCTTTAGTAGGTCTGTATTACTACGTGCGTCTGCGTTGTCGTTTTAGATTAAAGGTTGGGTATCTCCCTTTTATTCAGCTAAAGAAAAACCTGCATTACAGGCAAAACGAAAGCTTAACTACGTCTGACGTATGGGACGAAAACCAAAAGCGCTACGTGTCCGAATGGGTAGATCAATGCGGCAAGAAGCATGACACATATGTGACCATGACAATGACTATGACAGATTACGAACTGTTTAAAAAGCATTACATTGTAATTGACCCGGAAATATTGGACGGTTGTTATTTCGAAGCGCAACAAGGCATCTATGACAAATACTTAAACAAATACCGTGAAATGAAAATCAACGCTCCTAATAAGGGCATTAGAACCGTAGCAAAATTATACAGTAACAATCTATACGGAAAACAAGCGGCATCTACAATCAGTTCATACAAGGTGGCTATGCTTAAACCTAACGGCGTGGTAGGTTTCTTTACGGTTGCCGAAAACGAAAAGACACCGGGATACATTGCATGTGGCGCGGCTATTACCAGTTACGCACGAAACTTTACAATTACTGCCGCACAGCAGAATTACTACGGTGTCAATAACCCCGGCTTTATCTACGCAGACACAGACAGCTTGCATCTCGACTTACCGTTGGACAAGATAAAAGGTGTCACGCTACACCCGCGAAATTATTGTTGTTGGAAGAATGAAACAAACTGGGACGTTGGATTTTTCACACGGCAGAAAACCTATATTGAACACGTAACACATGAGGACGGCGAACCGATTGAAACCCCGCATTATATTGTGACATGCGCGGGTGCAAACAAAACCGTTAAACAACTGTTTATACATTCAGTCGAACAGGATTACGACACAGAGAAGAACCCGGAAAACTACACGCCCGAAGAACTTGAATTTATCCGTGAACCCCGTAGTATATCCGACTTTGTACCGGGCATCATGATACCGGGTAAACTTTCTCAAAAGCGCATTAAAGGTGGTGTTATCTTAGCTGACACGACATTTGAAATGCACTAAAAGTAAAATCCCTTAGAGCATGAAAACTCTAAGGGATTTTGTTATTCTTAAACGCACGTCTACACAAAGGAATTGACCGTTCATAGCCTTGTCACGGCGGCATCTTTCAACCGTGTCACCCGTGCAGGTCGATGTGCAGAACGAACGCAGAATACAAATTAGAATGAAAGCGCTTTTAATATTGCTTCTTTCGCTTGCAGGTCTTTAAACCTCATACAGCCATGCTCGAAATAATACCGAAGCTTTTGAATGAGTATAAAGTTACTTGATACCATAACATAATTTAATTTATGGTCGGCGGTATCAACCGTAATTTTGAGCGGGTATTGATAATCGACGCTTTTGTCACAGAACACTATACCTAATTCTGGGTACTCACGAACACCATAGTCTATACCCGCATAGCGTATGGTTGCGACATATTTTCCGCGTCCCGTCGGCGTATCGACAAATGAGAGGTCATCTTGTAAATACACACCCTCGGCGCTATATGCAATATAATCGCTCGAGCCAAACGCGCGGTTAAAAGCACTTGACTTTAAAGCTTTAGCAGCTGTTTCGTTATAACCCTGTTCCAGAACGAAACCGTCTCCACGCAAGAAATGCGTGTCCTTTTGAAGTCGTGTTGAAATATCCATTGCAACATAATACGGGTTGAGTATCGTTACAGGGTTGGAAATCATATATACGGGCACGTAGCGGGATTGCTTGCTACGTCCACGCGCAATAGAATTGTGAATAGAGATAAACTTTTCAACCTCTTTGTCGCAGTAGTGGTTCTGCTCGGATTGAAACTCGTCGAATATAATATTGTCAATGTCACTGAACAAATGTGAATTGCGCTTTAATTGGTCGGCTGAATTGATGGAAATTGCGTAGCCGCACGGTTCTTCGTTTAGGTACAACTCTTGGTATATGCCTTTCATCTTCTTTGCGGCGGTCATATCGTATTCGGGGAAGAATAATTCTTTTATATCCTTGAAGAACTTTTCGTCACAGCCGTCTAACTCATAGTTGAAGCGATACAGCAACGCGAACTTTTCTCCACGTTTAATAAACCTATTTACCACAAGTCTATTAAAATAGGTTGTTTTACCCGCGCTACGGTTAGAGGTGCACATGAACACCTCGGGTGTTTTGCCGTTTATATCCTTTAATGACAATAGCTTTGTTCCGTCGTAATAATTCGATTTTGGCATTATATTTCAACTCCGTGTATTATTTTCTAATTAAATTATACCACAAGTATATTGACAAGTCAACCCTTTTGTGCTATACTATAAGTATAAAAGGTGGTAAATACAACAGAAAGGATTGAAACCTTATGGACGTAACCGCTATTGTGCAGGTTGTTTCTTCTCTTGGTTTTCCTATTGCTGTTTGCCTTATTTGCTTTTGGTATATCAACAAGCTTGAGGAAACGCACAGGAACGAAGTGCAGAAGCTAACCGACGCACTCAACAACAACACGATCATCATGCAAAAGCTTTGCGACAAGATGGGCGTACAGAAAGAGGGTGAAGAACTATGAAGCGTCGCGGTAAACGTGCCCATAAAATTGATACGCTTATCAGTGTGCAAGGTGCATACCCGATACGTATCACAGACGCAGGTGTTTTGACATGTGATGACGTTATTAAAGTTCCTTTGGGGTATGTCGCAAAGAGGCAAACTGTTATTGACGAAGGTAGCTATAACATTATTCCCGTCGTTGAACTGGCTATACCCATTGAATATCTTGTTTTTGAAATTATCACAAATGAGGGTGCAACAGTAGAACCCTTTTCAACCCTAAAATTGCCTGACGAAGCAAACCCGTATAATGGTGTGCGGATTTATTTTGTCTTACCCCCCGGAACAACGGGAATTAAAGACGTTATTTTCAAGCCAAAACATCCCAGTATGCGCGCCGTCTTACAGTTCGAAGTATCGCCGCCACCTTACAATTATGATAACGCCTTGTTTGGTGTTATAACGTCGGTTGTGTCGGAGCTCGACGGTAGGGTTGACGCTCTGGAAAACAAAACGGTCAACTTAAAGCTTACAACAAAAACGCCAAGTTTCACGCATGTAGAATTGCCTAAAGGCGAAGGAAAACAAACTATAAACATAGAAAACGGCGTATTATTTTATCAGACAAGCTTTAGTTACCCTATGTCAGCAGAAGTAACAACTCATAATCCTAAAATAACATTACACGGCGACGGTCGTGATTTAACTTATACCTTGTCGCTTACTAAAACCACGAACACAGTCTCAATCGATTTATTGACAGGTATGCTAATAGTGTATGCTGGAGTTACAGGTGAAATTCTGCAACAGTTCAAGCTTGCTATTCCGTATAACGGCTTTGAAACGCTTAGTTTTGAAAATTTCAACGACATTAACGGCAATGTTTTACGCTTATTACTGAAAGGGGCACTTGTTATATGAGTAAAATCTTTTCAAAAGGTATCGACCTTTCTGAACATCAAGGTTCGGTTGACTTTAACAAGCTGAAAGCCACGGGCATTGACTTTGTGTTACTCCGCGCAGGTTACGGCAGTGCAAACCGATACCCGGAACAGTACGACGCGAGATTTGAGGAATACTACAAAAAAGCAAAAGCCGCAGGACTTGGCGTGGGCGCATATTGGTACAGCTACGCAGAGAACGCCGACATGGCGGCGGACGAAGCCGCAAGCTTTATCAAAGCTTTAAAAGGCAAGCAGTTTGATTACCCGGTGTATATTGACCTTGAGGAAGATGACATTGCAAGAAAGCTTGGTAAAACAAAATACAGTGAAATCGCGGCTAAAATCCTTAGTACCGTGGAAAGCAACGGCTATTGGGTCGGTATTTATGCGTCTTTGTATTACCTTTCAGACCGTCTCGACATGTCGAAACTATCCCGGTATGCCGTCTGGTGTGCACAGTGGAACGACGTTTGCCAATACGAAAACGCAGGTATCTGGCAGTATACAAACAGTCATACCGTAAATGGTGTTTCGGGTAAAGTGGATGCAGATTACGCTTACTACGATTACCCGTCCCAAATTAAAGCTAAAGGCTTAAACGGCTACAAAAAGAAAAGTGACAACAAGGATTTAATCCGAACGAAGCTTGAACAGATTGAAGTCCTTGCAAACGAAATTGAAAGCTTGATTTAACATGGCAACCTATAAGCAATGTATAACAGACCAAAAGACAATCTATGAAAGCGCGGGTTATCCGTACTACGACGGCGGCGGTGAACATGGCGGCATTGATACCGTGCATGACAACTACAAAGCGTATGCACCATTAGCCGGAAAGGTTGTATGGGCGCAGGTGTGGGACGGCAGTACCATAACGGGCAACATGTCATGGGGCAACATGATACTTGTTGAGTTTGAGCCGAACAAGTATTGGCTTGCGGCACACTTTGCGTCACAGATTTGGTCAGAGGGTGACAGCATTGCACAAGGTCAGTTTATCGGGACGCAAGGTCAGACGGGCAACGTCACTGGTACACACACCCACTGGGAATACTGGGACGGCGGACAAACAACCGCTTACAGAAAAGACCCGTCAAGCATCTTGCGTATACCGAACGGTGTAGGCACGTATAACGTTACGTGGGACGCAAGCACACCGCAACCGAAACCACCTTTACCCGACGCGACATGGCATGCAAAAAACTTGTACGGTTACTCCCGTGAGAGTTCAGAAGCGCAAGACAACGCTATCATGATTTACAAGGCTTTGGTGCAATCACTCGGGTGGACATTAAACGCCGTTTCTGCCGTCCTTGGCAACATGGAATGGGAGAGCGGGTACAATCCGTGGCGGTGGGGTTGGGACGAACCCCTCCCGTCAACGGATTATAGAAAGGACGACATTGGTTATGGTTTGGTACAATTTACTCCACCTCAAAAGTATATTGACGCAGATATTGCAAAGTCGTCCCCCGGGTATGCGCCACACTTTAGTGACGTGATGGGCAGTCCCGATGACGGTACAGCGCAATGTTACTTTTTGAGTAACGCTACAAACCTGTGGTATCCTGTTAGTCCGTATAACATGAGTTACGCGGAATTTAAATCGTCTACGCAGTCTCCCGAATACCTTGCAAGCGTCTTTCTGGACACATACGAACGTCCGGCAGACCCGGAAGCAACACGCGCAGACCGTCAAAAGGCGGCGCGATATTGGTATAACTACCTTGGACAATATGACCCCGATACACCACCAACACCGCCAACACCAACTAAACGAAAATCCATTCCTATATGGATGATGTGCCTTGGCTACAGAAAGAGAATGATTTAAAATGGCAGTAAAGAAACTTGAAGAATTTAAAGAAATTTTCGCGTCGGGTGATTTTACACCCGATAGAATGTTAGAAATTGCCGAAGACGTTGCGGACACGTTTAACGATTTTAGCACCAGACTGACCGCGGCAGAGGAAGCAACAGCAAAAAAGGATAAAGAATGGCGCGAAAAATATACAAGCCGTTTCTTTGAGGGCAAACCAGAGGGCAGTAAACCCGACGAACCCGCAACGCAGTCCCCGTATGGGGTAGATGCAACCGAACGTGCAGAACATATCACGTTCAACGATTTATTCGAATAAGAAAGGATGATTTTCAATGGCAACTAAGCCGAAAGTGAGAACACTTACAAACAGTTCCGCAGACGTGTTGAATGCAATCCGCAATTCTGCGTCTATCAATTACCGTAACTATGTTCCCGTTGTGACCCCGGACGCAGACAGCATCCGTGAAATCGGCGCAATTATCATGGACATGCCCGCGCTCCAGAATGAGTTTCTTTCCGCGCTCGTAAACCGTATCGGCAAAGTCATTATCACGTCTAAGTCCTACTCTAACCCGTGGGCGATGTTCAAGAAAGGTTTCCTTGACTTTGGCGAAACGGTTGAAGAAGTGTTCGTGTCTATGGCGCGTCCGTTCCAGTATGACCCGGAAGTAGCAGAAAAGGAAGTCTTTAAACGTGAAATTCCAGATGTGCAGTCCGCGTTCCACGTCATGAACTATCAGAAGTTTTACAAGGCTACGACCGAAGAACAGGACTTGCGCCTTGCGTTCCTGTCCGAAGACGGTGTATATAATCTTGTTGCGAAGATTACGGAACAGCTTTACACCGCAATGGAAAATGATGAATTTTTGACCATGAAATACATGCTTGCGCGTAACCTCTCCCGCGGTCAGGTTAGCGTCCAGACAATCAATACAAGTAACATTGATGACGCAACCGTTGTAATGCGTAAAGCGTCCAATGACCTGCTGTTTATGTCTGACGAATACAACCTTGCGGGCGTGACCACGCACACCCTGCGTGATGACCAGTATATCATTATCAACACCGCGTTCGATGCAACCCAGAGTGTTAAGAACCTTGCACGTGCGTTCAACATGTCCGAAGCCGAACTTCTCGGTCATATCGTTCTTGTCGATGGTTTCGGCAAACTCAATGTAAAGCGCCTTGGTGAACTCTTTAAGGACGACCCGAACTACTATGAGTACAGCACGGACGAACTGGAAGCACTCAACGAAATTCCTGCCGTCCTTGTTGACCGTGACTATTTCGTAATTTACGATAAGCTCCAGCAGTTCCGTGACCTCGAGAACGTACAGGGTCTTTACTGGAACCACTATCTTCACGTCTGGAAGCTGTTCAGCGTGTCCCCGTTCGCGAATGCTATCGCGTTTATCCCGAACACCCCGACCGTCACAGGCGTTACGGTGTCCCCCGCTACGGCTACGGTGTCCGCAGGTCAGGTGCTTACTTTGACCGCGAAAGTCGCAACGACCAATTTTGCGCCGCAGGCGGTTACGTGGACAAGTGACACCCCGCTCGTTACGGTGTCTGCGTCCGGCGTGGTTAAGGTTGACCCGACCGCAACCGGCACGGCGAACATCACTGCGACCTCTAAGTTCGATACCACAAAGAGCGGTCGGTGCGTGATTACCGTACAGTAAACTAATTCAATATAGGTCAAACCCTCCAGCGATGGAGGGTTAAGACTTATTAAAGGAGTATACAATATTATGTATATCGTTCCAAACAGCAAAGTATATATTTTAAGCGGTATCCCAATCAACAATAACTATCAGCATACTATTTATTTTGACGACGCCGACTCGCAGTATGCGTATTTTCGTAAGCACGTCAAAAAGACGTTTACGGGTGTTTCATATCAGCGTGAAAAACGTGGGTGGATGCGCGTAGAGTGTTCAGCAGACGAATTGTATAACTGCAACTATCTGATGTATCAAAACACCGCGTATAATAACAAGTGGTTTTATGCGTTTATTAAAAGCGTTGAGTTCGTAAACAACGTCACTTGCGAGGTTACATTTACGCTTGATGTTATGCAAACATGGTTTTTTGATTACACGTTGCAAGCGTGTTTTGTTGACCGTGAACACGTTGCAGATGATACGGTGTTCAAACACACAGTGCCGGAGAATATCGGTTATGGTGAAATTGTGCCCACGTTAGTTGCTAACCGGGTGTCAGACGATGCAACAGATATTTTTAGCGCTAAAGGTATTATCTATGCCGCGTCCGAAGCGCCTTCCACTTCTGGAAACACCGCACAAACAACCGCTTACGGTGTACCCTGTAACATGCACGTTAGGTGTAGCGCCTATAATGTGGGAGATGATTTTAAAGTAACTTCAATCACTACAGGCGTTATGATGGATTTACAAAGATATATAACAGACGGTAAACAAAGCGCTATACAAAGTGTGTATACGTGTCCGCTCTTCATGTGTGACAATGTTTCAAGCATTTCCATTTTGCAAGAAGGTTCGTTACCACCAGAAACGGTTGCAGAAGCAGAAGTAAGTGTACTTGCTAAAGTGGACGGTGCATTAAACGGTTACACACCACGTAACAAAAAACTATACACATACCCATATAATTATTTGCGTATCACAAATAATTCGGGTGACATGCGTGAGTATCGCTATGAAGATTTTAACAAAATAGAGGGTGTTATACAGCCTATTGTCAAGTTTAAAGTGTACGGCACAGGTTTTAATAATCCACAAGTGACAATTTTACCAATGAATTATAAAAACCAAAAGGAATTGTATACAGAGGGCTTAACGCTTACAGGTTATCCGCCTGTACCGTTCCTTGGTGATGTACTTGCCGCTTACTTGGCGCTAAACTCTAATCAAATTGCTTTTGGCTATCATGATATAGCGCAAAAAGCATTTGTTGGTGGTGTATTAAACACTATCAACCATGTGAACGACGGTGCTATTTCAGTCGGTCTTGGTTTAATAAATACTGTTGGGTCAGGTCTTTTAAATCAACACAGTTATGAGGAAGCACAACAGGCAAAACAAGCGGATTTAGACAATACGCCTAACACGGTACAAGGGCTTGCAAACGCAACTTCAACTGCCGCCGCAAGTGACAATTTAAGACCCATTGCGTATCAGATGTGTGTTAAAGCTGAATATGCTAAAATCATTGACGGTTACTTTGACCGGTGGGGATATAAGTGCAATGAAGTTAAAATTCCGAACCGTAATGTTCGCCCACACTGGACTTACACCAAAACGAACGCTTGCACAATCAACGCAAATTGTCCGGCGGACGACGAAGACATGATTTGTAAAATTTACGATAACGGAATTACGTTCTGGCGCAACGGCGATGAAGTCGGAAACTATACGCTTGACAATTCTGTTTAAAAGAGGTGATAAAACATGGCAAGTAGTTTGAGGGCAAAGCATTACGGCGGCACACAAGACCGCATGTTTTGGTCTACGGCTTTTGAAAACCGACTTAACAACGACTTGTACCTTGCAAGGCTCGTTGAACTTTCCGCGTCCATGTTTGACTGGACGGGTCTCCCGGAAACATGCGATGTGCGAACGCTCGAACTTGCGTTACTGAGTAACGGTAGAGCGGTGTTCTTTAAGGACGACGCGCTCGACATGTACATGACATTGCCTGTAAATGTCAGCACAAGCGGCTACGACGTGTACGGGCAACCGTTACAGTTTACGGCACGTAGCATGTATAACAATTACAGATATCCTTTGACGCAGGAAACAGGCGTGATGATTTATAACAATTATCTCCGTACTCCGTCTCTGATGCAGTTGGTATCATTCGCGGACAGGCTCGGAAAGATTGATGACATCATCGATATAAATATCAACGCACAGAAAACCCCGATTTTGATTTTGGCAGATGAAAGCAAACGCTTGACGATGAAAAACTTGTACATGAAGTATGACGGAAATCAGCCGTTTATTTTTGGTGATAAGAATTTATCTATCAATGACTTTACAGTGCTAAAGACAGACGCGCCATACGTTGCAGACAAATTGTATGAAATCAAAACACAGATTTTCAATGAAGCTTTGACATATCTCGGTGTTTCGAATACGTCCCTGCAGAAAAGAGAGCGCTTGATTACAGATGAAGTATCACGTAACATGGGCGGCACTATTGCGGCAAGATATAACCGATTAAACGAGCGGCAAAAAGCTTGCGAAAAAATCAATAGTCTGTTCAATCTGAATGTATGGTGTGAGTACAAGGAAAACTACGATGACAGACTGATTTTAGAAGACGCTGATGACGTGATGTATCAAAAGCCGACCGAAGAAAAGGAAAGAAAGGAAGAAAACAATGAGTAAATTTACAACAGAAGTCCGTTGGATTTGCGAAAGTTTTGTTCCTGAATTGAACTGGCAGGGTGAGTACGAACACAGCGGCTATAGTGACGTTGATAAAGCTTTGCAAGCAGGGTACGAACACATTTTCGATTTTGATTTTCCTATCTTTAAGGAAAGTTATCGTGAACACCTGTGCAAGCTTATTCTTCTCCACTATTACACCCGTGAAATAGCGTATGAAACGTATGCGCTATGGAAACTGCATCTTCGGGAACGGCTTGTCGCGATTATGCCGAAGTATAATATGCTGTACAAGCAAGAGGAACTTGCGAACCCGTTTGATAACATCAAACATACCACAGTGGGCGAAGATACTTCACACACTGCCGACAACGGCACGTCGCATGGCGAAAGTCAGAGCACAGGTTGGAACAAGTTTAACGAAACTCCGCAAGGTGGTATTGAGGGCTTGGACACAGATAAGTATCTGACAAGCGCGACAAAGACAACAAGCGAAGCATCAACCAACGGCACAGCGCAAAGTACACAGGACGGTAAACGCAACACGGAATATACTTATACAGGTCGTAGCAGTGGAGACGCGTATTTCTCCGAAATGACTAAGATGTACAAGAATTATGAAAGTGTTGACAACATGGTACTACACGAACTCGAAGATTTGTTTTTCGGTTTGTGGGAATAAAAGAAAGGTGGTAAAGTATGCCGAACGATAACAAATTCACCCCCGCTGACTTTGACCCGATTTTAAAAAAGTATGACGGCATTCCGTATCTGCGCTTTTGGTGTCAGAAAGTTCTCCCTGCTGTCTATGACCAGAGTTTGAGTTATTATGAGGTGCTGTGTAAGCTTGCGGCGTTCCTTGACAAGATGCTTGAGGAACTTGAAAAGATGCAGGATAATATCGACGCTTTGCATAAAGCGTACAAAGACTTGCAAAACTGGGTGAACGCTGAAATCGCAAGATTTGAAGCGCACATGGAACAGCACTTCGATGACTTGACGAAAGAACTTTGGAATAAGTTTGAACAGTATAAGAACGATACGAACACTACTTTACAGCAGTGGTTTAACGAATACGCTACAAATACTACAAATAATTTAAACAAAAAGTTTGAAGATTTTGTAACCAATGCTAACACACGCATTGACCAGATGTTCAACACGTACACCACGAACACCAACAACGACTTCAATACGTGGAAAACTGATTTTACCAACCAGTACAACCAGTGGAAAGCCGACGTTGACGGGCAGATTACGAACATCAATTCCAATATCCGTTCTTTGACTACACGTGTACAGGCTCTCGAGAATATGGTTAAAACATATCCTAAGTTTGATTATAAATCTTTCACGCTTACGGGTACGCATTATTATAAAAAGGCTATTTTGGACATGCTTTCGTTCCCGTCTTCTGCTGATAGCACTGTTATTTGTTACGGTGTTATGCGTGTGTACGGGCAAGATAGCTCCGTTGCCGTGTCGGGTAACTGGCGCGAACGGTTGGTGCTTCCAAACAATTTTACAGGGGACGTGGCAACGCTGTTAGGCGCTACAACGCAAAATACATTTAAGTTTGAACTCATGCCGCGTGCTTCCTACGTCTCCGATTCTGGCGATGACCACAACGGCGCTCCTACAAATGACAAACTTATTACGGGTTTGCTTTGGGCACCGGGTCCCGGTGACAATAGCGGTTTAAGAAGCGCACAGCTGTTCTTTAAAAACAACGGGTCGGTTGGTTTCGTGTCTGATAACTCAATGCTATTTTCGGCTATTGCGTCGCAACAGGCCTACCCGCCCGCGTGGGGCCACGCGTCTGGAACATGGACGTTATAAATAATATGCAATAACATTGGCTCGAGTACCGTAGTGGTATTCGAGCCTTGTTTTATTTGTGTTCGTTTTTAACCTCACAATATTTTTGTATAATCAACTTTTCGGCTTGCTTTAGGGCGCTTGCTTGATAATCAAGCCATGTTCCGAAACCTACAGGTTGTTTTGCCCCAGCGTGTAAACGCTTTAAGGTTGTAGGACTGCAAGTACGCCCCGCTATGCTGTAGCTGTCTGCAAGCGCCTTGCCGCAATAGCTGTATTCAATCCAGTTTAGGCAACCGTCAAGCAATTCGGTATGGAGTTCGGATAACGTGTCCGGCGCTTCTGCGTCGCCTAATCGATTTAAAATGTCTATTGCGTATAGCTTCACAGCGCTTCTGTATGCACCGCGCGGGGTTGTTTCATTTACTTTCTTGCGTATTTCAATGTAATTCAAGTGCTTCCCGCTCCTTTATCTTTTTGTTTATATAAGCAAGCGTGTTATAAACATCGCTACAAAAAGCATATGCTTTACAATGAGTTGTGCATGTCATTTCTTCGCCGCATTCCTTACTTTCAAAGGTATTACTTAGCACCACGAAAAGCGCCGCTGAAAGGTGCTTCAACTGCTCGATGCTGTAATCTCTTGTACTAATTGTTATCATCTTTCAATTCTCCTTTCGCGTCGTATCGGTTTATCTCGTGCTGTATAAACTTTAGCAAGCAATTTGTTAATTCGCAAATGTAAGCGCATTCGCATTTATCACACCCGATAATGATACAGCTACGAGTTTCATATATTATCTTTTGTGCCTGGCGTACATAATGCCGCAATGCTTGCAAGTGCATATACGTCATAACTTCCACCACCTTTCTACTGTCTTTAACAACTTGTAATCGTTGTACGTGCGGTCAAGCCATTCGAGCAACTGGGCAAGCCCTACAAGCAGTGTTCCTGCAACTATACTCAAGCATAACACGACAATCATAATGTTTGCGCCACCCTATAAGCTAAATCTAAGCGTTTCGCTAATTTGTCAATTTCATCGCATGTCCGAGTTTCAAGTACGTCTAATTTGCCTAAAGAGCATTCGTCACAACGTGTATGACGTTGGCATATTTCATCTTTAATGTCCAACACCCTTATAATTTGTGCAATTTCAACCTGCGTTCGCGCTTCTCTTTTAATGTTCATCGTTGACCCGCCTTTCTGCTGTTAAATCTGTGATATAGCAAGCGCCCATCTGCCTTGCGGCTTTATGCGCTATGCGTTTTGCATGTGCCGCTGTCTTTGCGTATACAGGTATCTCAACTTTATATTTGCCTGTGTCCGGGTCTGTTACGGTCACTGTTACCAAATAACTGTTCATCTTCGTTTTCGTCCTTTCTCCAATTTGTGCCTATGCAACTATCTATTGCATGTACTGCAAAGGGTATTTCGGTTTCCTTGGCGTTATCTGCCCATGCGGGTTTTACAAGGTTTGCTTTGAATAGGTCTGTCCAGTTTGGTTTCATGGTTTTCACCTCCTTTTTATGACCTGCCTCGTCAGCACGTGTAGGTCATCTCACGTGGACGGGCGTTGCGCCCGTTTCGGCTTAGATTTCAAATTCTTCCCCTGTTTCGTTGCGAAGCAGTTCGCAGTATGCTTCAAGAAATTCCTGCTCGCCGCCTTTTTCTTCCGTCCACTCGCTGTGCAACTTCTCGCGTAAATCGTCCCGCATATAGCTAACGATTAAATCGCGGTCGTAAAGGTTTCCGTTGAATTTGATTTTAACATTTTGCTTTTTCATTTGTTTTGCTTCCTTTCCTTTTTTCTGATTATATTATACTTAATGTTTGTGAATTACGTATGAACAATTTGTAAATATTCTAACGTTTTCCTTTTTTGGTTCTTGCATTCACATTTTAACGCATTCATAGAGCGGCACTATATGTCCATATACCTTAAAGAACGGACTGGCATTCCCTTTTGCGGTGTAATGAAGTTTGCAACGGTGAAATCTTTTCTTACCGCGCCATGCACCTGTTACGCAGTACACATAATTGCATATGTCATTTTCAATGCCTTTTATCTCAAGACCATTGAACCCGTTATAATATGCAATGCTTTCGTGACTCTCGCAATATTCTCGTTTTTTCATTTTTTGCTCCCCCGTTTAGTCAATTAGATTTTCTTTGTACAATTTGATTATATTATTGTAGTCGTCTTCTGTTATAGCCCCGTTATACCCTATGAGATGCGACACAACGTTAAAACGGTTTAATCGTGTGCTATAACGTTTTATTTGCTCTACAAGTTCCTCGTAACTTAATTTCCTGTAAATACTGTTCCCGCTTGCATCTTTAACGATTACTTTTGTTTTATAAACCTTCATTTTGTTTTCCTCTCTTTCCTTTTTTCTGATTATAGTATACTTTACGTTTGTAAACACCGTATGAACAATTTGTGAACAATTTGTGAACATTTTACTTTCTTTTGATTTCAAGGTTTTCGTCCGCACTTGCAAAATTGTAACTATAGAAATCGTATTCTATACCACTAACTAACTCGTCAAGATTATTCTTTAAATAGATTTTTGCTAAGTCATAGTTAAGATAGCGCGTTATGCTTTTCGCGCATTTGTTCAGCATGTCAATGACTTCACGCGGAAGTTCCACGTTTCCAAACGGTCTGTATCCGGTTACAATTACGGTATCATAATCAATCACGTAAACGTCGGAATTCCAACCGTATACCCCCGCAGTGTAGAAATTCGGTTCGCGCCATTTTAAAGCGTCTTGCATGTCGCAGTAGCTGACTTTGATGACGTTGCGATATACGCCCATGATTGCTTTTTTCGTTATCTTGGTTTTCATTTTGCATTTTCCTTTCCGGCGTGTCATCATCAGTGCAACGCCGCCAACCGTTGCAGACGGGCGTTTGTGCCCGTTTCGACTGCTTAGAAAGTTTCCGTTTCAACTATGACAGCTTTCATCATATACGAATCTTCGTAGGCTTTCACGAACAGTTGAGCATCTGTTATCTTGTAAAATCTTGCTTTGATAACCATTATTGTATCTTGTAGCTCTTCGCTGTAGGTCTTTGCCCATACTTCATAAATTGTTCTTTTCATTTGTTTTACTTCCTTTCCTTTTTTCTGTCTATATTATAGCATACCCCAACACGAAATGTGTTAACAAACTGTGAACAAATTGTAAACGATTTATTAACAAATTATGAACAAAATATGAACAAGAATACTTTCATGCTTTAATGTATTAAAGTGGGTTAGTTGTGACTTACTCTCGTTCTTACCT
>ULZT01054051.1_pt1 | contig 17906 bp, 14 predicted proteins | sample 1963371 | NCBI WGS metagenome assembly ULZT01 (sample SAMEA4835897, study PRJEB28245) | human gut metagenome | biome: gut microbiome; material: fecal sample | place: Denmark | collected 2008
CTGATCCTGTAGCTGGCTCTGGTCTGGCTGCTGGCTCTGATCCTGTGGCTGGCTCTGATCTGGCTGCTGCCCTCCATCAGCCGGCTGCTGTGCCTTCAATACCGCAAGTGCTGCCTCTGCCGCTGTCAGTGTGTCATAATTTGTTACCTGAGCCTTGTCTGCATCTGAAAGTGAGTTGTACATATTTCTCGCATTCACGATTGCTGTTTCGCTCTCTAATGTTACAGGCCCGATAATACTGATCGCATTGATCACAGATGGAACATCCGCCTGCGGCTGCTGCACAACAGTCGGATTGTCACCCGGCATACGGTATACTAAAACAGCATATCCCTTGTCGATCGTCTCATAGATCTTCTTTGCTGCTGATGCAGGCAGATTGATACATCCATGGGAACCGCCAGTCTTATAAATACTTCCACCAAACTTGTTACGCCAGGTTGCATCATGCATACCCACATCGCCGTTAAACGGCATCCAGTAAGTAACCGGTGTCTCATAATCCGGTCCTCTTAAAACCGCATTCATGGTCTTATAAGTCAGTCCGAACGCACCTGTCGGGGTGTCATGCCCTTTTGAAAGATTTCCTGAAACAAAATCACTCTCCACCACCAGTTTTCCGTCTTTGTAAAGGAATAAATGCTGGTTTGTCAGATTGATCTCAACATAAGAATCACCGTAATCATGCTCGCCATGACTATTTGCCGTTGTGAGATATACCGGCTCTCTCTCCACATCTTTTCCGGCTTTTAAGTCTGCCAGAATCTGTTCTACTTCCCCTCCGTTATCGATTCTCCAGCCATAAAAACCACCGGTGATCGTAACCGTCGTACCGTAGGAAGTCTTTAACTCTTTCGGTGAATAGGCAGTATTATATTTCTTTGCCAGTGTCTTTACAAAGGCAAGGACTTCTTCCTCATCAATGGAAACTTTTTCGTCGGTTCCCTCAGAAAGCCAGGTACTGATCGTTGTTCCATCCAATATTTCCTTATCATCCCCAAAGTCATATGTAATCGTAACACCGACATACTGGTTTAATGCATCGATCAAAGCCAGCAGATCTTTATCATCATCTCCGATTGCAGGCTCTAAATAACAGCCGCTCTGCTCCAGATCAACGGTTTCATCCAATACTAAAACCGCATCACTTACCGCTTTCCTGACTTTTGCGTTATCGACCTGTGTTCCATAATCAGCCGGTACAAGCGCATACCCGTTTTCTCTTGTATAATCAGAATAAGTCGCATCCACCGGTGTGCGCTGATCTTTCATACATGGTAAATTTCTGACTGCCTCATCCAGTTTCTGTTCATCATAAGATACAACCTTTGCCAGTTCAAACTCCTGCTTCTGGAACATCAGGATCAGCCACGCAAAACCATTCTGCTCCTCTAAAAGTTTCTCTATTTCCCCCTGAAATACCGGCTCCATATCAATATCCGAACCTGCAATGGTTCCATTTTTATCCTCGCGTGCAGTAACTGTCAGATTGTAATTTTTCATCTCAGTCCGGATCGCATCCTCGACTTTTTCCACATTGCTGCCACCGACTGCAATCCCATCAATAGAAGTTCCAAAACAAAAATGACTTTCAAAATAAATCGCAAACCCGACATAAATCACAGCAATCGCCGTCATAACACATGTGAGCACCAGTCCTGTATAACTTTTTGCTGACGCACCTCCATGCATTTTCCGCTTGTTTTTCTCTTTCATTTTTCTAAATATCCTTTCATCCTATGTGTAAAGATATGTTGTATTGCATAAAATATGCTAACGGACACCTACTCTATTATAATATCCGGCAAGGTCTTGTCAACAAATTGTCCAAATCGTAACATTTAATTAAGAATTCGTTCTTTTTTCGCATTGATCTGTAATAAAAATTACCGTCAAACTCCCCAAAAACACCCGTCATAGCTTAAAGTTTTCTTAAATTTTAAATAATCTTTCTTAAAATAAGGAAAAGGGAATTGTTTCTAAAAAAATGCTGTGCTATAATCCCTATCGTTGAGATTAATGAAAAGAGGGTGAAACCGTGAAAACGAAGACACGCGATGCGGTCAACGCATTTATTGAGAGAAACAAACATGCTCTTCTTCTGCTTTATTTCATGATTTATCTGCCATGGTTTGGTCATTTAGAGAGAACCGTTACCACGCATTTTCATGTGATCCATGTTGCACTCGATGATTATATTCCATTTTGTGAATATTTTATTATTCCATACTTTTTATGGTTTGGATATGTTGCGTGGGGACTTGGTTACTTCTACTTTAAAAATAAAGACGAATATTTCCGTTTATGTACCATGTTGTTTACCGGAATGACGATCTTTTTAGTCATCTCCACCATTTATCCAAACGGACATTATTTAAGGCCGACTACTTTTGCGCGGGATAACGTGTTTGTACATATGGTAAAATGCCTCTACGCAACGGACACTGCGACGAACCTTTTCCCAAGTATTCACGTTTACAATTCCATTGCAGTCAATTTAGCCGTATGGCACAGTGAAAATTTCCGCGATAAAAAGGTCATCCGTATTGGTTCTGCTGTTCTTATGGTAAGCATTATTTTATCTACCATGTTTTTAAAACAGCACTCCGTATTTGATGTGGTTACCGGAATCATTATGGCAGTCTTCATGTACATGCTTGTCTATGTACAGAATCCGGCACGCATGACGGCCGGTGAGCGCAAATATGAGCGCAAACTTCACCAGATCTAAATACAAACGTTATGTTTCCTGAATATTTGATTCGTTTTAAAAAGAGTCATAACCGATTTTGCCGGTTATGACTCTTTTTCATTCAAATTTGGAGAGCCTCTAAATTTTTCTGATTTTCACTCTATCTGAACCTTTACAGCTCACACGCACATCCGGCTGCATATTTTGCACAGATCGTCATTGTACTCTCATCATACATCATGCGCTCTGTTCGCTGGATCGGTGTATACTCCCTTACATCCTTTGCAATATGATCTTCGGCGACAACCGCATCAAATTCATATCCATCTAAAAATGTGCCGACTTTACCAAAATAACTGCCGCCTCCGGCTGTCGCTAAATAAAACGCTTCCGCAAATGTCAGCGGCTTACTTTTCTCATCAATCAGACGCCAGTACATTTTTGATACCTGTACCGCTAATGTCAAAGCTTTTGCCATGGAAAGTGAAGATCCGCCCGCCACGTCGGAACCAAGTCCGACCGCAATACCTTCCTCTAAGAACTTTCGGACCGGTGCAATGCCGGAGGAAAGATTTAAGTTCGATTCCGGGCAGTATGCCACATAGACACCGTGTTCTTTCAAAAGATCCATCTCATCCTCACTGTAAATACAGTGTGCCATGACTGCCGGGTGATCCTTATCTCCGAACATATCAAAAACAGCGTAGGCATCTGCATAATTTTTCGCTGCCGGGACAAGCTCTTTTACCCATGCGACTTCCAATGGGTTTTCCGACAGATGCGACTGCACGCGGAGTCCTGTCGTTTTCTGCAGTTTTGCAAGTTCTCTCATCAGCTCATCCGTACAGCTTGGAATAAAACGCGGTGTTAAGATCGGGTTTGTACGCTCATATTTTCCGGCTGTCTCCTCAATCCACTTTTTCGTATCTTCTGCCGCAGCAGACGCATCCGCCTCACAGAGATTCTCACCACCGTTACGGTCCATATTTACCTTGCCAACATAGCTTACGATCCCGCTCTCCTCCAAAAGATCCATCAAAGCAACGGTTGCCTCTCTGTGAAGTGTCGCAAAAATGCAGGCACGCGTTGTCAGACTGTGCTTTAAATCAGACACAAAACTTCCATATGCTCTTTTTGCATAGGAGATATCCACATATTTTGCCTCTTCCGGAAAAGTATGCACATTCAGCCAGTCTAAAAGTTCAAGATCCATGCCAAGTGCCCGGAACGTATACTGTGGTGCATGCACATGCAGATCCGTCATTCCCGGAAGGATGATCTTATCACCATAATCGGTCAGCGGCAGTGTTTCATACTGTTTCGGCAACTTTTCAAATGCGCCGCGGCAGATACCGTTTTCACATACAACATAACCACCCTCTATACTGCACAGTTCCTTGTTTTCTCCTGAATATACGATATTTCCCTTTAAAACAAAACTTTTCTTTTCCAATATGTTCTCTAATCCTTTTCTTATTGTCTTACCATAATTTTAAAATCTGAATTGCAGACTTCATTACCTTATACTTCACGTCTTCCAATTCTGACGCTGCACATTTTAACTCTTTGCGTATCTCAATATGCTGCGGGCAGTGTTTTTCGCATTTTCCGCAGCCGACACACTGGGATGCGCTTGCGGTGTCTTTCCGGAATGCCGTACACTGTAAATAATCTTTCCGTCCTGATTTTTTCCCTTCCGAATACATCGCATTATAACAGCGGAATGTTCCCGGAATATCCACTCCCCTCGGACACGGCATACAATACCCACATCCGGTACAGCCGACTTTGACATGCTTTTTGATCTCTTCTTTCACCTGTTCGATCAGTGCTGCGTCTGATGCCGTCAGACAGCCCACATGGGACTCAGATGCCGTCTTTAGGTTCTGCTCCACCATTTCCATGGAATTCATCCCGGAGAGCACACAGGTTACTTCTGGCTGGTTATAGAGCCATTTTAAGGCAAGCTCCGCCGGTGTACGTCCTTCCTTGTCAGCGCGGAACAATTTTTTTGCTGCCTCCGGTAAAAGATTTACCAGTCTGCCTCCGCGAAGAGGCTCCATGATGATAACCGGAAGTCCTTTTGCATTTGCATAGCGCAGTCCTTCCACGCCTGCCTGTGAGTATTCATCCATATAGTTGTACTGGATCTGGCAGAAATCCCAGTCGTAGGCATCCACGAGCTGTTTGAACATCTCGGTATTTCCATGATAGGAAAATCCGATATTTCTGATCTGACCGGACGCTAATTTTTCCTCGATCCAGTCCTGCATGCCGATCTTTTTTAATTTTTCCCAGGTCGGTATATCGGTGAGCATATGCATCAGATAATAATCGATATAATCGGTTTTTAATCTGCGCAATTCCTCCTGAAACATCTTTTCCGCACCTGCGACAGACTTGATCAGATAATGTGGCAGCTTTGTCGCCAGATAGATCTGCTCCCTGCAGTGGTTGCGGTCTAAGATCTCTCCGACTGCTGCCTCATTGCCTGCATAGACATAGGCAGTGTCAAAGTAATTAACACCTGCTTTGATCGCCGCCATCACCTCTTTTTCCGCCTTATCAAGATCGACACTGCTGCCGTTTTTAGTAAAACGCATACATCCATATCCTAAAACGGACAATTCATTTCCTTTTTTATCCCTGCGATACTGCATCCTTTAACTCCTCCAGTTCCGCTAACCATATTGAGGCACACGCATCGGACGGCATACGCAGATCCCCACGCGGAGATACCGCAACACTTCCGACTTTTGGTCCGTCCGGCAGGCAGGAACGTTTAAACTGCTGCGCAAAGAAACGGCGGTAAAATGTCTCCAGCCACTTAAAAATCGTTGCATCGTCATAAGTTCCAGCAAATGCCTGTTTTGCCAGACGGTAAACCTTTGCCGGTGCGTAGGAAAGACGCAGCATATGATACAGATAAAAATCGTGCAGCTCGTAAGGGCCGACTAAGTCCTCCGTTTTCTGTGAAATTTTTCCGTCTTCCGGCGGTAAAAGTTCCGGGGAGACAGGTGTGTCAAGCACATCGAGCAGCACTTGTTTTAAAGTCTCATCCCCACAGGTATCCGCATAATAACGCACCAGATGGCGCACCAGTGTCTTTGGCACCGATGCATTGACCGCATACATGGACATGTGATCTCCGTTGTAAGTCGCCCAGCCAAGTGCAAGCTCCGACAAATCTCCGGTTCCGATGACCATTCCGCCGGACTTATTTGCAATATCCATCAAAATCTGCGTGCGCTCTCTCGCCTGTCCGTTCTCGTAGGTCACGTCATGCATCGACGGATCCTGTCCGATATCCCGGAAATGAATGTTGACGGCATCTTTGATATCCACCTCGATAAAATCAGCTTCCAGACAGCGGATCAATGATACTGCATTATCGTAAGTGCGGTCTGTCGTACCAAATCCCGGCATAGTCACTGCCTTGATATTACTGTGATCCATTCCGAGCGCATCAAAAGCACGCACGGTGACAAGAAGTGCCAGCGTGGAATCGAGTCCGCCGGAAATTCCGATCACTGCAGACTTACAGTGTGTATGCTCTAAACGTTTTTTCAGTCCCATCGACTGGATCGATAAGATCTCCTCGCAGCGCAGTGTACGGTCGCGCTCTCCGGACGGCACAAACGGCATCGGATCAATATAACGTGTCAGCTTTGTCTCTTCCATCTGTAAGGAAAATACATTTTCACGATATACCGGCTCTGTGACCGTCTCAAATGTTGTCATTCTGCGGCGCTCGGACGCAAGACGGGACACATCGATCTCGGTGGATATCGTCTGTGCGTCAAAAAGTTCTGACTCCGCTAACAAACGTCCATTTTCTGCGATCAGGTTATGCCCGGAATAGACCACATCCTGTGTGGACTCGCCGTCCCCTGCACTCGCATAGATATAGCCGCAGAGCAGTCTTGCCGACTGTCCTTTTACCAGTTCCCTGCGGTAAGCCGGTTTTCCGGTCGTCTCGTCCGATGCGGAAAGATTTACGATCAGCGTTGCTCCGTGCATGGCATGTCCGATGCTCGGCGGATTCATCGTCCAGAGATCCTCACAGAGTTCTGCTGCGATCACAAGTTCCGGCAGCTCCAGACAGGTAAATAACTGTCTCGTTCCCATCGGCACCGTCAATTCTTCGGTCAGCCGTACAGCGGCCACTTCTTCCATACCTCTCGTAAAATGGCGCGCTTCATAAAATTCATTATAATTCGGAAGGTAGGTTTTCGGTACGATACCAAGAATTTTTCCATGATTTAATGCCGCTGCCACGTTATATAATTTTCCTTTGTATGCAAGTGGAAGTCCGACAAATACGATCGCATCCACATCTGTCGTAAATGCTGCGATATGCAATAATTCTTCTTTCGCCTCCCGAAGCAGCTTTTCCTGCAAAAACAGATCCCCACAGGTATAACCCGTAATGCATAATTCCGGCAGAACGATCACTTTTGCTCCCGCCTCTGCTGCCTCTTTGATTGCCAGGCAGATCACTTTTGCATTGTATCTGGTGTCGGCAACCCTGATCTTTGGCGTTACCGCTGCAACTTTCACAAATCCCTGTCTCATTCTTTCCTCTTTTCCGGTTACGTTTTACATCTGCTTACCGCAACCACATTGCCTTGCCTTTTGGCTGCTGTCCGCTTGTACTGTTTTTACGGAACAGCAGCACTTTTTTATTTTGCAGAACGCATTTCCTTTAATTCGTCCACATCAAAATGGTATGCCTTGTTACAGAACTGGCATTTTACCTCGATTGCCTCTCCGTCATTGATGATCGAATCTAAATCTTTTTTGCTCAGCGTAGAAATTGCACGTGAAACTCTCTCCTTTGAACAGTCACACTCAAATGCAGCCGGGATCTTATCTGAGATCTCAAGACCGAAATCTCCTAAGATTTCCTCTAAAATCTGCTCCGGTGTCATACCCTGCTCTAACATTTCCGTTACAGATGCGATCTCCCTGATCTTATTTTCCAGTTTTTCAATGACCTCATCACTGGTAAACGGCATCAGCTGGATGATAAAACCACCCGCCTGGCGCACCGATAAGTCTTTGTCCACTAAAACCCCAAGCCCTACTGCGGACGGGATCTGTTCAGATGTTGCAAAATAATAGGTCAGATCCTCAGCGATCTCTCCGGTCTGCAGTGCGATCTGTCCCACATACGGTTCTTTTAACCCCATGTCTTTGATGACACTCATCACGCCAAGTCCAAGCGCTCCGCCCACATCTAATTTGCCCTGTGCATTTAACGGCAGTTCCACCTGGGATTCCATAGGAAATCCCTTGACATGGCCATGGGAATCCGCTGTCACGGTAAGTCCTTTTGCCGGACCGCCGCACTGGATCTGGATCGTCAAAAGATCATTATCCCCTTTCATCATTGTTCCCATCATTGCCGCACCGCTCAAAAGACGTCCCAACGCTGCCGTGATGACCGGTCTTGTGTCGTGGGCTCTTCTTGCCTCCTCAACCATTTCCTTTGATGTGATGGCAAATGCACGAATCTGGCTGTCCGCCGCTGTTGCTCTTACAATATAATCACTCATATTTTATCCTCCATTTCGTACTGTACTCATAAATTTCTGATGACTCCAATGATGTTGGGAGCAAATAGTGCATTCAGGTTTCCTGATTGCTCCTCGCGATCACATAAATGCGCTCGCTGTCCTCTTTTACCGGCTCTCTCGTAAATGCGTCATATGCTGCGACGAATTCAAGTCCCGCCTGTTCTAAAAGGTTTTTTACGGTTTCTAATTCGTAGGCACGCTGGTAGTGCGTCTCCTCAAATCTGCGGTAAAGTCCTTCTTCCTCCCGGATAAAAAGCGTCAGATCATATTCATTGATCTGTTCTTCCTCATCGAAATAGTTATCCCAGATGAAGCTTCCCTCCTCGCGGTTCTCAGCGATTGTCGTCTCGCCTAAGAGTTCTCTGTATTTATATACTGTGTTCAGATCGAAGATAAAAATACCATCCGGATCTAAATATTCGTTGACACGGTAAAACAGGGACAAAAGATCTGTCTCTTCCAGCAGATAGTTCATCGAATCACAGATGCTCACGACTGCACGCACGCTTCCGTACAGTTCAAGTTCTCTCATATCCTGTAACAGATATAAGATCTCATCCTCCGGCATCTCCTGATATCCGGTCTCCGCCGCGATCTCCAACATTTCCGGTGAATTATCCACACCGATCATATCGTAGCCCGCTTTTTTCAACAATCTTGTAATCTTTCCCGTTCCACAGCCTAAATCAAGTACTGTTCCGTCACAGATCCCATATTCTTTCAGAAGTCCTGTAATATACCTGCTCCACTCTTCATAGGGAACATTATCCATGAACAGATCATATACCTGCGCAAAACTTGTATATGCTTCCAAATTATAATCTCCTTTTATCGCTGTTACTGGCAAATACCATCTTATCACAGGTTTTAGTTGAAATAAAGCAAAAAAGAATCTATACTATTAGCAGTATGTCATTTTTTATTTGAGAAAAGGATTTTGATATGCCCGAAAATTACGATCACTACATCAGCAAAAATATCAAGGCATTTTATAAACGCAGACTTGCAGCTCCGATCATTTACCTGATCGTGCTCATTCTTGCATGGCACTTTTTTTCGCTGTCCGCTGTATTTTCTCCGGACATTTTGCCCGACGACACCTCGTTAGAGACCGCTTTCCGGGGTGGTAAACAGTATATAAGCACCACACTTTCCGATTTAAAATTTACCGGATATACCCAGTCCATCTTCGGTCACACCAACGGTTATTATTATTACACTATGCGTGACGAGGAATGTATCATCGTATTGTTATCGCCAAATACCAGTGAGGAGGGTCTGCCTTCCATCGAAGAAGTCACCATCAAAGGAAAGATTTCAAAGGGAAATGAAAATTTCGACACCCTGCTTTCCAATCTGTCCACCGATTTAAACTGGACGGAAAACGGTATCCGCAACAAGGTTTCTTCCTACTATATCAGCGAACCGGGATTTAACCACGTTGGAAACTGGATCCTGTTTGCAGCAATTTTCATTACCGGAACTTACGCATTGCTCTGCATCGTGCTCTCTGTCATATACATGTTTTTCCCGGTGCTCTCCCCTGCATGCCAGGATCTTGCACTGTTTGGTAATCCGAAAAAGATGTTAGAGCAGGCGGAGGAAGAACTCGCCACACTGCCGCAGCTCGCAACGGAAGATATGTTTATCACGGAACATTTTTTCATTGAAACTTCCGTCTACGGCAATGCGATCGTACCGATCGATGAGATCATATGGATCTACAAATACTCCACGCTGCACAAGTTTTTCTGGTACCATTTCAGTATCTCCTACACACTGCATATCAGTGCCAACAAGCATCTGTATATCCAGTGCCCGAAGAATATTAAATCCGACATCGACGGTATCATCGATTACCTCTCGGAGGCAAACCATGATATTCTTGTAGGATTTAACGAGAAAAACCGCTTGAAAGTACAGGAAATTCAGGGAACACCGATGCATTTTGAAAAGTTTATCGCTTTCTTAAATAAGCGCGTATAATAAAATTCCATAAATTTTTTCCAAAAAGAAGGAGACAGGTGAAAATTATCACCTGCCTCTTTCTCTATGGAAAACCATTTTCACAAACCCGTTTTTTATTATCTGCCGTTATGACAGCCGGCATGCTTACCTGCATGACGTACTGATTGACTCAATCGCCACTGCACCACCGCGCACAACCTCGATCCGGTGGAATTTGGATTTTAACAGAGCGATCAGTTCATTGTTGCGTCGTTCTGTCAGTTTGCACTCTAAGAGTACACTGTCGTTTCCGATATCTGCCACCTGCACATTAAATACCTGTGCGATCTGGAATACCTCAAGTTTTCCAGCCTCATCGACATCTAACACTTTCGCAAATAAAATCTCTTTCATGTGGATCGGCACATCTGTAAGATCGATGACTTTAATAACCTCAACCATGCGGTTCAACTGTTTTTTGATCTGCTCAAATGTGATATCGTCACTGGTCACACAGATCGTCATTCTTGAAACCGTCTCATCCTCTGTCGTACCAACCGTAAGACTCTGGAGATTGTAAGATTTTCCGGAAAAAAGACCGGATACTTTTGCTAAAACACCTACCTGGTTTTCCACATATAATGCAATCCATCTATTTTTCATATCCGTATCCTCTCCTATTTCAAAATCATCTCGCTCATTGGATTTCCGCTCTTTACCATAGGAAGTACGATCTCATCTGTGGAAATCATAAATTCAATGATGGTCGGGGCATCTGTGTAGGTACGCGCCTCATCAAGTGCCGCCTGGATGTCCTCCTCTTTTTCCACACGGATCCCGTGTGCGCCGTAACTCTTTGCCAATGCGATAAAATCCGGTGTGTACGGCGGACAGGATGCATTCGGTCCCTTGCAGTTCGCCGGACAGGTTCTCCTTCTGCGCAGGCAGGTTGCCTCATAACGTTTTCCATAAAATAACTGCTGCATCTGACGCACCATGCCAAGGTAATAGTTGTTGAACAGGCAGATGATCACCGGCGCTTCCTGCACGACTGCCGTTGCCATCTCCTGAATATTCATCTGAAAACCGCCATCTCCCGTAAAACATACAACTTCCTTATCCCGGTTGCCGATCTTTGCCCCGATCGCCGCCGGAAATCCAAATCCCATCGTGCCAAGTCCGCCGGATGTGATCAGCTGATGCCAGGAATCCAACTCCAGGTACTGTGTTGCCCACATCTGATGCTGTCCTACGTCCGTCACATAGACAGCCTCTCTAAAGGTACGGTTTACATGCTCAAATACCATCTGCGGTGTCATGCCACAGTCCCTGCGCATCTCAAGCGGATTTTTCTTATCCCACTCTGCGATTTCCTTCTGCCACTGCTCGGTATCTTTCGATTCCGCCCATTCAAGCAGCTTTTCTAATGCCAGATTCGCATCCGATACAACCGGAACATCCACAACGACATTTCTGGAGATTGATGCCGTATCCACATCGATATGTACGATCTTCGCCTTCGGTGCAAATTCATTCAGATCTCCTGTAATACGGTCGTTAAATCTTGTTCCGATAGAAAAAAGCACATCACATTTGCTGACTGCCATATTTGCTGCGTATTTTCCATGCATACCGCTGTTTCCTACATAGAGCGGATGGCTCGTCGGGATCGCACCTTTCCCCATGATCGTTGTGACCACCGGGATCTGCATCTTCTCCGCCAATGCGAGCAGTTTGTCATTCGCATGTGCGATATTGATACCTCCTCCGGCAAGGATCAGCGGTTTCTTTGCGGTGCGGAGCAGTTTATACGCTTTTTTCAACTGTCCGATATGTACCGACTCATTCGGCTTATAACCGCGGATCTGGATGTTCGACGGATACTCCGCCGGTCCTGCTGCCGTCTGGATATCCTTCGGAATATCGATCAGTACCGGTCCCGGCTTGCCGGTGGATGCGATATAAAATGCCATCTTGATGATACGTCCCAAATCTTCCCGTCTGCGCACGGTCACACCGTATTTTGTGACACTTCTTGTCATTCCGACAATATCTACTTCCTGGAATGCATCATTTCCTATTAAAGACAGTGGAACCTGTCCCGTAAAGCATACCAGTGGAATACTGTCATAATGCGCATCCGCAAGACCTGTAATGATATTGGTCGCACCCGGCCCACTCGTCACTAAGCACACGCCAACTTTTCCGGTAGATTTCGCGTATCCTTCCGCCGCATGGATCAGTCCCTGTTCATGTCTTGGCAGGACGACGTCAATACTATCCTGTTTATATAATTCATCGAAAAGATCCGTCACAGTACCGCCCGGATAACCGAAAATGGTATCCACGCCCTCTTCCTGCAGCGCTTTTACAAATAATTTTCTGCCTGTTATATCCATATCGTCCTCCCAAAAACCAAGGTATTTTTTCTTTCAAAAAACTATATCCCATCTCACTGGGAAATGCAATGATTTTATTTATCCAATCAACCCGACTGATTTTAAGATAAAGATCCATCCGGTCAGCGTAAATGCCGCTAATAACGTTGTCGTCACGATCACACTCGCCGTCAGCACACCGTCGTTGTTCATGCTCTTTGCCATGATATAACAGCTCGGCGTTGTCGGGGATGCAAGCATGATCAGAATTGCAATCATTTTCTCCCCACCAAATCCCATCCAGACTGCGACCGGAAGGAAAATGAGCGGCTGGATCACTAACTTGATCAGAGATGCCGCGATCGTCGGCTTGATCTTCGCAAGTGCCTTTCTGCCCTCAAATCCGGCTCCGATCGTGATCAGTGCAAGCGGTGTAGCCATCTGCGCCACACTGTTGACCGTCTTATTGATAATCGTTGGAAATTCGATTCCTAAAAGTCCGACGATCAATCCTGCTAAAATGCCAAGAATGATCGGGTTTTTGGCGATTCCGATACATGCCTCTTTGATTTTTTGTTTTCCATCCACCCCGCTTGCATTTTCTCCCTCAAAGGTCAGCACGATCACGGAAAAAATATTATAAAGCGGCACCGCACTGACGATCATAAGCGGCCCCATCGCCGAGGTTCCATAGATATTCTGGATAAAGGCAAGTCCCATCACCGCCGCACTGCTGCGGAACGATGCCTGCACAAAAGCTCCCCGCATAGTCTGATCCTTTAAAAACAGCTTCACGCCACCCCAGATCAGCCAGAAACACGCGGTACTGACAAGCGCACAAAACAATACATATTTTAAATCGAATACTGCCCTGATATCCACGCCCGCAATATCACGGAACAGCATAAACGGCAGTGTTACCTTAAAATTAAAACGGTTTGCCACCGTGACAAAATTGTCGTTTAACATACCGATCTGTTTTAAAAAATAGCCGATGACCATCACTAAAAAAATCGGAAACGTCACATTGATACTGTAAATAAAATTTTCCATCTTTGCTGCACTGCTTTCTGTTTACGTTTACTTATTTTCTGACTCTCTCATACTGGTAAAAATAATACTCAAGATCAAAATACGTCTGTTCCTCACTGTCTGCCGTTATCTCCCATGCCGGATCTGCGTCCAGATCCGGGAAATGTGCATCCGCATCGTATGCAAAATCGATTTTTGTGACATGCGCCACATCACATTCATCGATGAGCTGGCGATAAACAGATTCCCCGCCGATCACATAAATATCTTCGCTGTTATACTTTTCTAACTCTTCATGTAATTCTTCCATATCATGCACGATCAGCGCTCCCGGAACCCGGAACTTTTTATCATGTGTCAGCACAATATTCGTCCGTCCCATTAAAGGCAGTCCATTTGGAAATGTCTCCAATGTCTTTCGTCCCATCACAACCACTTTGCCCATCGTCGTCTCACGGAAAAACTTCTGATCTGCCGGAATCCGCACCAGCAATTCATTTTTATTACCGATCGCCCAGTTTTCATCTGCCGCTACAATTAAATTCATAAAAATCCTCATTTCTGAGCAACTTATTGCGAAGAGGCGACGAGAATCTTAAATTCTCGGAGGCATGTTTTTTTATGCCTTGCCATCAAAGCTATTTGTTTTTGCTCAGAAACAAATAGCCGTGTGAAAGATCTTTTTTTCACACGATTCTCCATTCTGATCACTGCACTGCTTTTCAAGCATCATGCTCTTATCCCGCGCACAGTTTCTTCTCTCTCAAACTCTCATTTTACCCAATTTCCACGAAAATGACAAGGTGTATTTCTATTGCTTTTTCTAACAGAATGGGGTATATTATCATTATGTTTATTTGATTTTTATCCATGCTGGGCATGTGAATAATAAAACGGAGGATGATTATGAGTCAGGCAAAAGTTGACCGCTATAAAGAAGAGAAAGCAAACCGCAAAAAGATTCTTGCAAAAGAAAAAAGAAAACGTATCGCAGGCACCATCTGTGGATGGTTAATTGCATTACTTATCGTGGGATGGGCAGGATACTCCGGTTATAACGCTTACGAAAAGAGCAAACCGATCAAAACGATCTATGCTGATCTTGACGCTATCAATAATTACATGGATACGATCAACACAGAAGAATAACTTTTTTACACAAAAAGGTTCCGGTACATCCGGAACCTTTTTTGATTCTTGACAACACACAGTTCTCAAACCTCTCATTCTTTGATTTTAAACTGTGTTAATCTGCCTCTCCCTCTGCGATCTCCGCTTTCGCAAGTGCATTTTCAATCGCATTTAAAAGTACGATCGATGTATACTGATTATCCGTATGATATGTAATCCCTTCCGTCGACTGCTGTTTTATCACCTGTTCACTGACATTTTCCAATGCCGGCTCCATAAGCGGATACATTGTCGCCACTGTTTCATCCAGACTGACCAGGGAAATGGATTGTATACGGTTTTCATCTACAATGACCTGTACATCTGCTGACTGGCTGCCCATCATTACCGACGAAGTGTATACGCCTGCCGTATACTGCATCGTTGGCTCTGCATCGCCCTTCTGTTTTTTAGGTAAAAACATGAAAAGCAGCAATATGACCAGTACGATCCCAAGTCCGACAAATATCGCTGTATAGATAACCTCCTTCATATGAAGGACCACGATCCTCGTCTTTGCGCTCACCCTGTACCTCCATGGTATCGATTGTTATATTGTATGAGTGCGAAGCATATTACATGCACGCTTCTTTTAAACATTCTTCATATTCTTTTACCGGCAGTGGACGCGAAAAATAGTATCCCTGAATATCATCACAGTCCAGATTGCACAAAAACATCAGCTGCTCTACCGTCTCAACACCCTCTGCCGTAATTTCCATGCCAAAACTCTGTGCCAGCTTTGTAATTGAATTTAACAATTTCTCTCCGTTATCGTCCCCTATGTAATCGACAAGACTTTTATCCAGCTTGATCGTATCGAAATGCATACGGTTTAAAGCTGCAAGGGATGAATATCCACTTCCGAAATCGTCCAGAAGTATCTTAAATCCTGCCGTGTGAAACTGCTCTAACAGATTAAATATTTCATTATTATCAATCGTTGCACTTTCTGTAATTTCCAGCTGAATGTATTTCGAATCAAGGTCAAACGACCGGATAATACTTTCATATTTTTCAACGACACTTGAATAATAGAGGCTGACACGCGAAATGTTTACCGAAACAGGAAGCATCTTCTGTCCCTGTTTCTGCCACTCTTTCTGCTGCCTGCACACAGCTCGGAATACATACTCATCGAGCCGGATGATATTTCCATTCCGTTCAAACAATGGAATAAACTTAAGCGGCGGAATCAGTGCTCCATCCGCCCTGCGCCATCGCACAAGAGCCTCCGCTCCCACAAGCTTTCTCGAATGTGCACTGTATTTTGGCTGATACCAGATTTCAAACTCTTCGTTTTCAAGCGCTGTTTCAAAATGTTCTTCTAATTCACGGTTTTCCTGAATACTCTCATGGTTCAGCTCATCATAAAATATATAATGCCTGTCACGCCTTCCTTTGATCTGATGCTTTGCCTGCACTGCATTTCCGTATAAAGGATCGATCTCATCTAATACGATCGTATGAAAAATTCCAAACACCGGGAAAAGATTTGGTATTTCCAGACGTTCCGGTATCTCTTCTATCTTTCTTATTACATATTCCAGTCTTTGCTTAATGTTTTCCTGATTTTCATCCATCCAGAACAATATAAACCGGTCGGCATTGACATGCGCTGCCAGTTCATTTTCTCCCGTTTCGGTTTCAAAAATCTCCCATATGACACGCAGCACCTCATCACCTTTTTTGACTCCACAGGTGCTGTTGATCAGCTTAAAATCTGTCACATCCATAGCAATCAGCCATCCTACACCATCTTTTTTGCTTTTTGCCTTTTTCTTAAAAGCTGCAAAATTATCTCCTAATGTGACAGGATCCTGATATGCAAGCGACATAAGTTCTTTTTTACTTTGGCGCCAGGAGTAAATATATACCCCGACGCTGACCGATATGACAACCAGAATGATCACCATCAGACTGTTGATCGCATCCATGACCACCTGCATACGGCTTGTTAAAACGCTATCCTCTACTGCAGTGACCACATACCATGGTTCACCGCTCTCTTCTATTTTAAGTGGCATATAGTAATAAAGTGAGACTTCTTTCCGTTTTGGATCCAATCCATAGCCACTTTTTCCCTCTTTCATGTTACTGAGCATCAGGTCTCCGGCATAATCATCTCTTTCATCCTCAGAAACATCCGTATTAAAAATATTTCTCCCGATTCCCCATTCTTTACTGTTTCCGGAAGTTGCAACAATCGTACCGTCTATTTTTATGATGTAATTAAAAGCCTGTCCTTCAAATATCTCATTCTTCAGGCACCCCTCAAGCATTTCATCTTTGCAGTTTGCAAATAAAACTCCTTTTACCGTTTTCCGTTCTTTTTCATATACCGGCACACTGAATACATTTATGGTTTCATGTGAAGTATCAATCCTGTCTTCAAATGCATCCGTCAAAAAGTTTTTTCCCCGCATCGACTGTTGAAAAAAATCTCTGTCAGACATATTTAGCCGATAGCCATCCGTCGTTTCTGCTGTACCATCTGCCGCAATATATCTATCCTATCCGTTTAAACTGATACGTCTCTACAAATCCCTGTAATTTATTAACGATAATTTTTTCGTCCCCGCCTGACTCTCTCGCAAGACCAGAAAGCAGTCTAAAACGCGTACTTACTTCTTTCTCTACCAATATTACATTCTGTTCTGCCATCCCCTCAATGCTGCTCATCAACTGCTGCTGTAAACTGCCCCGTATCTGCCCAAAACATCCAAATAATGCTATTCCTAAAATTAACAATATTGCACATAAAACTGCTACAGTACGAATCTTCGCATTTTTTTTGTACATTCTGCCACCCCTTTGGCCTTCCAAAGTCATATTTTAAATTTCTGTGACCATTTTCCCATGTCCTTTATTGTAACACTCTTCATTTATGAGTTCTACCCCTAAAAAGTATCGTTTTCATTCTGTTTTTCTTTTTTTTCGCCGCAGATCCGCACTCACATTTCTATTTCGGTATCCAAAATTTCTGTTAAATTTTTCTGTTAAATTTTTTCAAAAAATTGTTGACAAATTACTTTTCCCATAGTATGATATCAAATGTGTCTGGCAGACAGCTACAATACAATTTCACATATGCGCGAGTGGCTCAGT
>ULZT01040004.1_pt1 | contig 17683 bp, 10 predicted proteins | sample 1963371 | NCBI WGS metagenome assembly ULZT01 (sample SAMEA4835897, study PRJEB28245) | human gut metagenome | biome: gut microbiome; material: fecal sample | place: Denmark | collected 2008
TTATAAATAATGTTAAACTATAGTGTTGCGGAATTAAGGATATTAACTTCCGACCACGGCGGCATTGACAAAGGACACGGCGGCAAGACAATGCAAGAAATGGAAACAGCTTTCATCATTTCCGGCAAGAATATTAAAAAAGGACTTCGTTTTGATGACGTAAGCATGATGCAATATGATGTAGCTTCTACCATAGCATCTATTTTCAATCTCGAACAACCACAAGTCTGGATAGGCAGACCGATGAAGATGGTTTTCAAATAATCACTCTTTTCTCCATACTCATCTTATTTGCTGAAATATAGTCATTATATAAAACATCCAATATTCAATGGACCCAATTTCTATATCGGACTCACGTTAATTTGCTACTTTCATTTTAGAATTCTTTTTTAGGCTATTACATTATGAAATATAAATCGGAATGCCTATATTTGCACATAGCCAAAAATAACGGCCGTTATTATTACCGTGGTGGAATTTAAAAAGAAAGAGCTATGAAATTTTATAATCGAGAGAAAGAATTGCAGAGATTAAATAAAACTAGAGAAGTAGCTTTTAATAATCATTCTCAAATGACTGTCCTTACAGGTCGTAGGCGTATCGGTAAAACAAGTTTAATTTTAAAGTCTTGCGAAAATACACCTACAGTCTATCTCTTTGTAAGCCGGGGAAATGAAACAATGCTTTGCAACCAGTTTGCACAAGTTGCGAGCAGAGAGCTTAATACCTTTATTTCACCGGATATCTCATCATTTTCAAATCTCTTTGAAACACTAATGGGTATAGGACGAAATATGTCCTATAACTTAATTATAGACGAATTTCAAGAGTTCTTTTACATCAATGAAACAATATACAGTCAAATGCAAGACATTTGGGATAGATATAAGGATACTACCCACGTGAATTTAATTGCCAGTGGTTCTGTCTACACCCTTATGCATCGTATTTTCATGGATTATAAAGAGCCCCTTTACGGACGTTGTGATAGCGTAATGAAATTACGACCGTTTGAAACTACTATTCTGAAAGAAATATTATCGGATCATAAACCTAACTACACAAATGAAGACTTACTAGCTTTGTACACGTTTACAGGTGGAGTTCCCAAATATATAGAGAATTTCATCGATAATGGCTGTATGAGTGTTGATGAAATGATTGATTTTATGATGCTCCCAGACTCCATGTTCCAAAACGAAGGAAAGACGCTATTGATTCAAGAGTTTGGAAAAAAATACGGAAATTACTTTGCTATTTTATCAGCAATAGCGAATGGCGACAATACGATTCCAAAACTCAACGACACGACCGGGGAAACAACGGTTACCGGACATTTAAAGCGGTTGGAAGAGGATTATGAATTGATTACAAAGAAACGACCTATTTTTGCAAAAGACGGAACGCAAACTGTCCGTTTTGAGATATCTGATTTGTTTTTGCGCTTTTGGTTTCGTTATTTCACAAAATATAACGATCTCATTGAAACAGGAAACCTTGAACTGTTAGGAAAAATAATAAAAGATGATTACCCAACCTATTCAGGGTTAACGCTTGAAATGTATTTCCGTCAAAAGATGGCTGAAAGTAAAGAATTCCGGAATATCGGTTCCTGGTGGCAGACAAAAAAGGAAAAGATCCCTTGTGAAATTGATTTTGTAGGGATTTATGCAGATGACAAGCATGCATTAGTAGCCGAAGTGAAACGACAACGCAAAAACTTTAAGCCAACAGAATTTAGAGAGAAAGTAGAAACAATCCGTACTAAAATCCTCTCTAAATATGAGATAGACAGTCGTTGCTTAAGTATGGATGATATGTAGTAAATATTTTTTCGCAGGTTATAAAAATTAAAAGAATGGTTTCATTCAAGGTATATTTCAGCAATAATCTTTCAATATACTGAAAGATTATTGCTGAAATATAGTCATTATATAAAAAGTCTACTCACTGAAAAAATGACTCTTCTTAAAAAAAGAATATCTAAACAGTCTGGAAAGGCATTAATTACATCCACCGTTTGAAAAGAATAGAAAAGCGCCGGCATTTACAAGTACAAAAATCTTTTTTATTATTATTTAAATGATTCCCCAATCAAATCGCAACATTTTTCCTTCTTTATCTACCATTTAAAAGGTATAAATTCAAATATTACACATTCCTATCACTGTCTTGTTTTCAATATTTATAATAAACCAGAGGGAAAACAAGCACCTAATAGCCCCTTCACATCTTCCTCACCGAGAAACAATAGCTTCTCCGGTGAGAAACAAATCGATGCACACCGAGGAACACCTCATTGGTTTTAAAGTAATAAGTGCTTTACAAACAGGAAAAAATGCATATTCCGTATAGCTTTATACAATATCAGCTTATATTTTCGTATATACATACAGTTATTTATGCAATATCTTCTATAGTTCATCAATTTTAGCATAATCACTTTTCAACAAAATCTTAAAAATAGCACATTAATAGAGAAAAGATATGCAACTTTCAACTATGGTATCAGCCAAATTCCGGAATTATTAAAACGAGAAAAAGGCACAACCATTTGCTGCCTGCAAACAGCAAATGATTATATACCCAATTTTGAAGATGAAATCGCAGATCCAATGGAACCAAATAGTAAATCAAAGCCATTCATTCTTTATTTCATTTATCTTCTGCCGGAAATTTTTATATATCCCAGAGGGCATTATATAAATCAGGCTTTAATATTCATACCAATAAATTCGTCAATTAATGGTATTTCAGTATCACATTAAAGAAATTATATTGTCTTTTTTACTCATATTTATGCTTTTTGTTAATATTGTATTAGTATTTGATAAAATTATATTTGTCCCTCGTACTAAACCACCCTACCTTTGCTCCCAGATTCAAACAATATAAAATTATATATGCAATGAAAAACAAATTATTTTATCTTATTGGAGTAGCACATCTATTAAGTTACATCAGTAAATAGACTTCCAGTGTAAGCAATGTTGATGGAAAATATTCCCTATTGCCACTCACAATTAACAAAACGAATTATATGTCTAAGAGTTTATAAATCTAATGCAATAAATCATGAGTAAAAAAATTCATTTCTTACTTTTCTTCTTTCTCTGCCTAGCCAGTATTCCATTGGTAGCCCAGAATATTGAAGTTAAAGGAGTCGTAACAGAAGCTACGACTAACGAGCCCTTACCAGGAGTCACAGTAAAAGTTAAAGGAAAAGACACTGGTACAGTTACAAATATGGACGGTAAATATACCGTTAAAGCCAATAAAGGCGATATACTGGTATTCTCTACAATAGGTATGAAAAGTATAGAGCATACAATATCATCTAACGCTCCGATTAATGTCAGTATGGAAGAAGACAATGTGGCTCTCGAACAAGTAGTTGTCATCGGATATGGTACAGCAAAGAAAAGTCACCTTTCCGGAGCTGTAAGTTCAGTAGGCGCAAAAGAACTGAATGGTGCCGTTGCCACAAATGCAGGTACAGCACTCCAAGGTAAAATTGCAGGTGTATCCGTAACAAGTACTAGCGGTGACCCGAATGAAGGAATGACCATTAACGTACGTGGTATCAGTTCTCTCTCTAGCAATGATCCACTTTACGTCATTGACGGTTCTTTCGGAGACCTTAGCATGGTAGATCCATCAGATATTGCTTCCATTGAAGTGTTGAAAGATGCGGCTGCCGCCGCTATTTATGGTTCTCGTGCAGCCGGTGGCGTTGTATTAGTAACTACTAAAAGCGGTCGTAAAGACATGCCTACAAAGCTTGAGGTAAACTTTTTCACAGGTTTCAGCCAGACACCGAAAAAACTGAAAGTATTTAATGGTGAAGAATACAGCCGCTTCGCACGTTATTATAAACTGTCTGCTGATGGTTACGGTAACGAGGTCGGTGCTGTTCCCTTTGTAGGTGAAGGTACTGATTGGCAAGAGGTAATGCTTCGCACCGCAATGACATACAAAGCAAACGCAAACATCAGCGGAGGTTCCAAGACAGGTTCATATAGTGCGTCCGCAAGCTATTTAAATAAGGAAGGAATTCTCCGTAACACTAGCCACGAATCTTATAATATTCGTTTGAAAAGTGACTATTCTTTTCTGGATAATAGGTTGGTTATCGGTGAGTCGCTGATTGTTCGCTTATCTAAAGGAGAAGGAAACATCAATCAAGATACAATGGGAGAAATCTTGCGTTTTCCCTCAGTCGTACCGGTATTTGATCCGACAAACTCTACAGGATGGGGAACTTCGGCCGATATCAATCTTCCGAACCCGTATGCATATTACTCAACGGTGAACAAAAACAATGAGAAAACTCAAATTTTCCTCAACGCTTATTTACAAGCTGAAATAATTAAAGGTTTAAAGTATAAGTTGAATCTCGGACTTAGAAAGGATCATAACAGGAGCCGCACATATACAGGCATTTACGATTTGGGGTCTGCTGGTAAAAACGATGCTCCAGACCTAAATGAGGGATCATCCGATTACGAATCGTGGGTTTTGGAGAATACGTTGAACTATGACAAGGTATTCGGTAAGCATAATATTTCTGCATTGGTTGGTTATTCTGCACAAAAAGACAAGAGCTATGGATTGAACGGTAGCAACACGGATATTCCAGAGTTCATCTACACTATGACAGGTAACGTTAAGACAATGACAGCCTCTAGTTCATTGAAAGAATTAACTCTCGTATCGCTCTTCGGACGTGTGATGTATACTTATGACGACCGCTACCTGTTTTCAGCGTCTATCCGTCGTGACGGTTCTTCACGCTTCCAAAAAAGACATCGATTCGGCAGCTTCCCTTCAGCATCCATCGGGTGGAATATCAATCGTGAAAAATTCTTCAAACCGCTGGAAAATATATTTGACCAATTCAAATTCCGTTTCAGCTATGGTAAACTAGGCAATCAGCAAATGGACAACTACTATCCCACTATTAGCATAGTATCCGATGGCATGAATTACCTTCAAGGAAATAATATATGGTTCGGTCAGTTACCCAACGTTACCGCAGTCTCACCTACCAACCTGACTTGGGAAAGTACGGAAACTTTTAACGTGGGACTTGATTTAAGCATGCTGAACGGTAAATTGACATTGACCGCCGATGCTTATGTAAAAAACACAAATGACGTATTACTACCCGTTCCTGTTTCAGGTTCAGCTGGTATCAGCGGACTTCCTATCCTAAACGCTGGACAAGTACGCAATAAAGGATTTGAACTATCTGTAAACTGGCGCAGCAATATCGGCGATAATTTCAACTATTATATAGGTGCAAACGTCACTACAGAGAAAAATAAAGTAACGAAGATTACGGCTGGAGGCGACGATATGGGTATTTCAGGTTATTCCGCTCACGCCGCTGCCAAAAATGGTATCAACAGATTTGAAAAAGGGCATCCTATGTCTTACTTCTATCTAGTTGAAAGTGATGGAATTTTCCGCACTCAAGAAGAAATTGACAATTACAAGAATAAGGATGGCAGACAAATACAACCGGGTGCACAACCGGGAGACGTTCGTTACAAAGACTGGAATGGTGATGGTATGATTGATGAAAATGACCAACATGATGTAGGTAATCCGTTCCCGGATTTCTCATTCGGTCTACGCATGGGAGGCGAATGGAAAGGATTTGACTTCAATCTTTTCTTTGATGGTATGACTGGTAACAAAATATATAATTATCAACGTTATTGCCTCGAATCTGGCAAGTTCAATGGCAACTACAGCACGAAGTTGGCTAACTCATGGAGACCGGACAATCAGAACACAGACATTCCTCGTTTCTCTAAAACAGATGGGATAGACAATGGCCTAGCCTTTACCGACAGATGGCTGGAAGATGGTTCTTACTTCCGACTGAAAACACTAGATATCGGTTATTCCCTTCCTAAGAGCCTGTTAAAGAAGGTAAAACTGGAAAATGTAAGAATCTATACATCAATGGAAAACCTGTTCACATTAAGTAAATATTCCGGCTATTCCCCTGACCTCGGTGAAAGTGGCAGCGTAGATATCGGAGTGGGTTACAACGTATTCTCAAGAGGAGTAGACCAAGGACGCTATCCACTCCCGCGTACTATCTCATTTGGTATTCAGGTTAGTTTATGATACAATGATAAAATCCACTAATTGAATTAATAACATGAAAAAGAATTGGTTATCATATATATGCATGGCAACTCTCTTATCCGGAGCACTGACTTCATGCAACGAAAATAAATTTCTGGATCTGAAAGATCCTAATCATTTCACGGAAGAAAACTTCTGGAGAAATAAAGCGGATGCAGAAAGCGGTCTTGCCGCTGCTTATTCCCCCATAAAATATCAAATGTACGGTTATTACGGAGCATTTGACGGATGGTTAAATTTAAATAGTCGTGGTGATGATATTTTTACGGTTCTGAATGAAGAACCTTCTATGTGGACCATCGCAACATTTCAAAACTCAACTACTACCGGATATGATCCGTATGGAGCGCTTTATGCTGGTATCCAACGTGCCAATCTTGTAATAAAAAACATCGATAAAATTCCAGCGGCAGGAATTAGTGAGGAAGACCGATCCATGATTAAAGGAGAGGCACTCTTTTTAAGAGGATTCCAATATTTCCTATTAGTTCATAATTATAAAGAAGTTCCTCTACGTTTAATTCCGTCTAACGAAGACGAAAGCAATAAACCCGCGGCTAAAGAAGAACAAATTTGGAAGCAAGCAGAGGATGATTTAAAAAATGCTATAAATAGCAATATTCCCGTCACTCGTTCCGGTGACGAGAAAGGACGTATTGAGAAAGGAGCAGCCATCGCTATGCTTGGAAAAGTATATTTATACCAGCACAAGTATCCAGAAGCAAAAGCTCAACTGGAACTATTGACGAAAGCCCCTTATTATCCAGGACGTTACGACTTAATTGAAAACTTTGCCGAGAATTTTACTACAGCGAATGAGAACAATAAGGAATCTGTTTTCGAATTGCAATATAGTAGTGATGGTGAATTGACATGGGGTAACGAAAGCGGTATCAACCTAGGTAACTCACTTCCAACATTTGTAGGTCCGGTTGCCGCCGGTGGTTGGGCTAAGCTGATGCCTTCCAGCTTTGCCGTCGGCCAGTTTGTGCAAGAAGAACGTCCTGCCGGTTCGGATACGAAGTATGACAAACGCATGTATGCAAGCTTATTTTTCAATCCCGAAGCTATGGGAGATGTAGTGAAGAACGAGAAATGGTATGGAGGAAGCCGTTCTATGGAGCAACTTTGGGATGGCAATAGCGGTAAAATGAGTGGTGGTGCTCCATCTTACAGTCAAGGTGACGGTAAGTTTTTGCTAAAAAAATACACTGCATATTTTGTAAATGCTTCTGATGCTGATATTATGGGTCATAAGGAAGGGAAAGCAAACAATTTACGAGCTATGCGATTCTCAGAAGTGCTGTTAATGTACGCCGAAGCTTGTGCCAAAACAAACGATGTAAACGGGGCAAACACCGCATTGAAGCTCGTTCGCAAAAGAGCAGGATTAGCTGATAAGACATTTGCCCAATCGGACTTGATGTTAGAAATAGAGCACCAATGCTTGCTCGAGTTTTTTGGTGAAGGACATCGTTTTGACGACCTAAAACGCTGGTATACCACTGAAGAGATTAAAAATATTTTCACTGAAAATGAAAAACAGGGAGCAGAATACTTTCAAGAAAAACATAAATATTACCCTATTCCTTCTGGAGAGTTGAACAACAATGATGCCATGGTACAAACTGAACTATGGAGATAATATTTTTACAACCAATTTATACTTAGAATATATGAAGAAGATATACTCATTATTATTTGTAGCATTATTCCTATTCTTAGGATATTCATGTGACGATGGAAGTTTAGACCATAGTGATGTTTTTATCCCGGAACCAGTTGAAGAAAATTTTGACGATGACGGGATTGCACCGGAACCTACAACTACCGCTGTTGTAAGAATGAAAATCGGAGAAGAAAACAAACATCAAGTAATTGATGGCTTCGGCTGTGCCTTCTGCGGGTGGTCACATCGTATTTGGAATACGATGCAGCGTGACGCAGTGATAGAAGACCTGTTTAGTGAAAACGGTTTGGATTTAAATATTTTCCGGGGCGAAATATTCCCGTCTTACGGTAATCCAACTACAGGAGACATTGAATTCAAGATGGATCGCAATTTTATGTTGCAGCCCGATGATCCTTCTATGATTAATAACTACTGGCGAAACTACAATGGTGAAGAGTGCGGAGAACAATGTCAACTTGGCCAAATGTGGTTAGTTGACCTTATAAGTAGAAAATATAAAGATGTCAATTTCTTCTTTTCAGTTTGGTGTCCTCCTATCAAATGGAAAAGCAATAACAAACTTAATGGTGGAAGCCTCAAGTCGGAATATTACGATGAATATGCCCAATATCTATTGGATTTCGTCGATGCATATGAACAAAAATTCGGCATTGACATATATGCATTATCAGGATGGAATGAACCGGACAAACTTGCTAGTTTAGGTGGTTGGGCAACCTGTGCATGGTCTGAAGAAGAAATGGCTAAATTTGTCCTCGAAAAACTTCGTCCAGCGATGGAGAAAAGAGGCCACAGTGATATGAAACTTGTTTATGCAGAAAATGCCCAGTGGAAATGGGCGGTCGATTTTATCAATAATAGTTTAAAAAAATATCCGGAACTGGTAGATCCAAATTTCATTGTAGCCGGTCATGGATATTCTACAAGAGATGAAAATGTCATTCCTTTTGAAGAGGCAGAAAAGCGCAATGTCCACATGTGGCAAACAGAGCTTAGTGATGATAAAGGTCGCCAAGAGACATGGCCGGATGCAATGAAATGGGCTAAAACTTTTCATGCTTATATGGCAAATGCCAATATGAGTGCCTTTGTATGGTGGTCAGGTGCACGTCCTTGCAGCACTACGGGCGAAAACCTAATTCAATTAGAAGAGGCATTACCTAGTACATACTATTACAGAGTTCCACGCTACTATACTTTTGGACAGTTCAGCAAATTTATTGAGCAAAATGCCGTACGTGTAGACGTAGAAGCTATTTCTTCAGAAACAGATAAACTCCCCGAAGACTTGTTGGTTTCTGCTTATGTGAAAGATGACACCTACACTATTGTACTAATCAATTTATCTCAAAAAGAATCATTCTCTACATTGATTGGGATTGAAGGAGTGGAATTCCAAAATATGAGAACATATACTTCCAGTGAATATGTGAAGTGGAAACACAAAAAGATCAATCCGTCTCAAAGCGGTTTACGTTCTATTACCGTTCCCAAATATAGTGTTGTAACTGTGACTGGTAAAATGAAAAACCATGAAGTTGAATAACGAATTATAAATTAGAGAATATCATGAAAAGAAATATAATACACTTAACAGGAATCGCACTTTGTGCAATCGGATTATTTTCCGGTTGTAATGAAGACTTACCTAGTTACACAAGTCTGACTGTGGATGCAGAGACATTGACAATTAATTTAGATGAGACAACCGAAGGGAGTTTTAATATTACTGGGGGCAATAGCGGATACAAAGTGTCTAGTTCAAATGCTGCAGTAGCGACAGCAGTTATTTCGGGCAATGAAGTGATTGTAACAGGTTTGAAATATGGCACTGCAACGTTAACCGTTATCGACTGGACTAAGAATTCGGCAAATGTGAAAGTAGTGGTAGCTCAAGAACAGGAGCTAGCAGTAAAAACAAGTTCCACGACTATGTTCTTTGAAGAACACAAAACGCTCGAAATATATACTGGAAATGGAGGATATAGCATAACATCTTCCAATGAGTCAGTAGCAACAGCAAAAATCAGTGAAGATGGAAAAATAGAAATCACTTCTTCTATCGTTCCGGGGACTGCGATACTAACCGTGAAAGACAGTCACAACAAAACAGCCGAGATTGCTGTGAAAGTAATAAAGAGGCTGGTAGTAGATAATAGTGAAGATATTACTTATCTAATAACAAGCGAACCCGTTACGATTAAAATTTTGGATGGAAATGGTGATTATACCTGCAGTCTCCCAAAATACTCCGAATCTTATATCAAATGTACGGTAGCAGAAAATGGAACAGAAGTTATTATTGAAGGATTGAAAAGAAACTATTTCAATAAAGCAATCACCATCAAGGACAAAGAAGGACAATCCATTGACATTCATATCAAGACTATTGATGAACCTTATTGGGAAAATCCAAGTTATCGTTACTTAATAGCTGGTTCTTATGCTTATCAGTATCCTTCTACAGCAAAAGTTGGTGAAGCTATTTATTCTGAAGAACTTAATATTTCGCTATTAACAATAAAGAGTACAGGAAGTTATGCTTCCGGATTTGCAGTCCAATTTACCGGTAATCTTGAAGAAGGAGTAAAGACCAATGCTGTACTTTATAAAGTTGCTAAAAATGCAGTAGATAAAAATGTTGCCTATTCAATAGAAGACTGTAAAATAGATAAAGTAGAAGATGGCTGGTATTGGGTTAGCTTCTTGGAACCCGGTTACACCGTTCGTTCTTACTTTATCACTAAGCAATAATTTATAAACTTGACATATCCGTTTAAAAGCACCCCCATACTTTTAGAATGATAAAACATAAAAAGAAACTGTTCGTACAACACAGCATGCATTTCATGTCTATCTGCATTGTGAACAGTTTCTTTTTATCTTGTCAAGAAGATGCAAGGGAAATGGACTGCAAATCTTTATCTCTTAATATGTTGAATTGATATGAATAGATACAATAATAGACTTCATATTCTAAAAAAAGAACATGAGTCACTTATCTCACGTAAAAATAAGATGATATTTTCCGAAAATGGAATATTCGAGCGCTATAAATATCCTATCCTGACAGCTGCTCATACTCCCTTGGAATGGCGTTATGATTTGAATCCGGAAACAAATCCATACCTAATGGAACGAATCGGAGTAAATGCCACCATGAATTCGGGAGCTATCAAATGGAATGGAAAGTATCTAATAATAGTACGTGTAGAAGGAAACGACCGAAAATCATTCTTCGCCATTGCCGAAAGTCCGAATGGCATAGACAACTTCCGTTTTTGGGAATACCCGATACATTTGCCGGACACAGACCCAAGTGAAACAAACGTCTACGACATACGTCTGACAGCCCATGAAGATGGTTGGATATATGGCATTTTCTGTTCCGAAAGTCTTGACCCGAACGCTGCACCAGGCGACCTATCTTCCGCCATAGCCAAAGCAGGCATCGTGCGTACTAAAGACTTAAAAAGCTGGGAACGGCTGCCAAACCTGATTTCCAAAAGTCAGCAACGCAATGTTGTATTGCATCCGGAATTTGTTAACGGCAAATACGCCCTGTACACCCGTCCACAGGATAACTTTATCGACGCCGGCAACGGAGGAGGTATTGGCTGGGCGCTTATAGATGACATTACCCATGCAGAAGTGAAAGAAGAAATCATTATAAACCACCGTCATTACCATACAATAAAAGAGGTAAAGAATGGCGAAGGTCCCCATCCTATCAAAACCCCCAAAGGATGGTTGCACCTCGCCCATGGAGTTCGTGCATGTGCTGCCGGTCTGCGTTATGTACTCTATCTGTATATGACATCTTTGGAAGATCCGACAAAAGTCATTGCCGAACCGGGTGGTTTCTTATTGGCACCTATGGGAGAAGAGAGAATTGGAGATGTCTCCAATGTGCTCTTCTCAAATGGGTGGATTGCAGACGAGGACGGAACAGTGTATATCTATTACGCATCTTCCGATACCCGCATGCACGTAGCAACTTCCACCGTAGACAGGCTGATAGATTATTGTCTTCACACCCCGGCAGACGGTTTACGCTCTGCTGCTTCTGTAGAAAACATTTGCAAGCTCATAGAAGCTAACAAATATGTAATGGCAGAACAGGTTTATTTTTAAGGTAATGTGAGCTCAATACTTGAGCAGTATTAGTTGCCCTCCATTGACCAATTCCACGTCAATGGAGGGCTTTTCTATAAAGCAGGACAATAGCTGATACAAAAGTGCGTATTGCAGGTAAAATAGCACTTATCAAAAGTGCGCATTGCAGGGCATAAATAAGAAATTAAATTTGCGTATTGCAGAAGATATCATTAAATTTGCGTATTAATAAGATGATAAATAGAGAATTACATGATATTTAAACGCAAAATGTATAACAAGCTGCTTGCTTGGAAACAACAGGCGGCAGGAACCAAGGCACTTCTGATAGAAGGCGCCCGGCGAATAGGTAAATCCACTCTTGTGGAAGAGTTCGCAAAAAATGAATACCGAAGCTATCTTTTGATGGATTTCAACAAGGTAAGTGACTCGGTTACTTCAGCCTTTAACAATTATATGAATGATCTCGATACCTTTTTCCTGATTCTTTCTTCGGAATATGGTGTAAAACTTTACCCAAAGGAATCCATCATCATATTTGATGAGATACAACAGTTTCCGAAAGCCCGGCAAGCAATAAAGTATCTGGTTGCGGATGGGCGGTTCGACTATATTGAGACAGGCTCGCTCATTTCCATAAAAGAAAATGTACAAGATATAACCATTCCCTCAGAAGAGAGAACACAGCTTATGTACCCCATGGACTTCGAAGAGTTTGCTTGGGCAATGAATGAAGAGCCATTGATAACATATATCCGCCAATGCTTTGACAAAAAGGAACCTTTGGAGCAAGGACTTCACGCCAAAGCTATGTTATTGTTCCGTCAATACATGATTGTGGGCGGTATGCCGAAAAGCCTGTCAGCGTATTTGGAGAACAACCGGAGCTTCGAAATGGCCGATGTGGAAAAAAGGGATATACTGACACTGTATCGGAATGACATAATGAAGATAAGGTCAGGTTACAGGTCGAACGTATTGAGCATCTTTGACCAAATTCCCGCTTTTCTTTCACGTTCGGAAAGACGGGTAGTAATGAATCGTATTGAAAAGGGAGCAAGCTTCCCAAAGTATCATGATACTTTCTTTTGGCTCTCTGATTCAATGATTGCCAATGAATGCTTTAATTGTTCAGATCCTAATGTGGGCCTCTCGCTGAATGAAGACAGAACCTATGTGAAATGCTATATGGGTGATACCGGACTACTTATCAGCCATACATTCGATGAGAATGAAATCTCTGACGGAGAACTTTACCGGGAAATCCTGTTGGGAAAACTGTCGGTGAACGAGGGTATGTTCTACGAGAACGTAATCGCACAGATGCTTGTGGCTGCCGGACACAAGCTTTACTTTTACACCCGATACAATGAAGAAAAGCATCGCAACGACATGGAAATTGATTTTATCCTGTCGAACCAAAGCAAACTAAAATATAAGATTTTTCCGATAGAGGTAAAATCGAATGACAAGTATACTATTCGTTCACTCATCAAATTCAAAGAGAGTTTTCATCAGCGCATAGGAGAATGCTATGTGATTCATCCGAAGAACCTGTACGTAAAGGAAGGAGTAGTGTATCTGCCTGCCTATATGACCTTCTGCTTGTAAAGAGAGAGTATTCCTGCAGGAATTTTCTCTCTTTTTCCTTAAATCCGCAACAGTTATCATGAAGGACGCTTTCATGATAACTGTTGCGGATTTAAGGAAAAAGTATCAGAATGAGTTAAAATAATATTTGTTTCCCTACTACTTTCGCCCTACTTTTGCATCAAATAAAATAAACCTAATCGAAATAACGATATGAAACTACACGAAATCGATATTCTCATCATTTGTGCCTATCTCATCGCCATGATTGTCATCGGACTTATCCTGAAGAAACGGGCTGCCCAAAATATGGATTCTTATTTCCTGGGAGGGAAATCATTGCCATTTTATATGCTCGGACTCTCCAATGCTTCCGGCATGTTTGATATCACAGGAACGATGCTGATGGTATATTGGGCATTTGCCTACGGATTCAAAAGCCTTTGGATTCCCTGGTTGTGGCCAGTATTCAACCAAATCTTTCTAATGGTTTATCTGTCCGTGTGGTTACGTCGTTCCAATGTACTTACCGGAGCGGAATGGATTAAGACACGTTTCGGTAAAGGCAAAGGATCGACTCTTTCACATACGATTGTTATCATCTTTGCATTACTTAGCGTACTCGGTTTTTTAAGTTATGGATTCATAGGTATTGGTAAATTTATGGAGATATTCATCCCCTGGGAAGTAGTATCTCCATTCATTCCTTTCAATGTGCCTGTAGAATATGTTCCTCATGTATATGGTATTTTCTTTACCGCAATCGCTACTTTCTATGTAATGCTCGGAGGAATGTTGAGTATTGTATGGACAGACGTTGTGCAGTTCCTGATTATGACAGTGGCAGGTATCGTAATTGTTGTTATCGGAATGCAAATGGTAGCGCCGGACATGATTCATTCTTTCGTTCCGGCCGGCTGGGACTCTCCTTTCTTCGGATGGACGCTGGATATCGACTGGAGCAGTCGGATGAGCCTCTTGACGGAACGGATGGCGAATGAACCATATAGCCTGATTAGCATCTTCGTCATGATGGCCTTGCTCAAAGGAATATTTATGAGTATGGCAGGACCGGCGCCCAACTATGATATGCAGAAAATTCTATCTTGCAAATCCCCCAAAGAAGCGGCTATGATGAGCGGTTCCGTATCAGTCGTACTATTAATCCCCCGCTACCTGATGATTATGGGATTTGCTCTGCTGGCTATCTACTTCTTTAAAGAAGATGGCGGTCTGACACAAATGGAAGTGACACGAACGGATTTTGAAACTATCCTCCCCCATCTAATCACACGTTATGTGCCTGCAGGATTAGCCGGAATCCTACTAGCCGGACTACTGGCAGCTTTCATGTCGACTTTTGCGTCCACTGTTAATGCCGCACCGGCTTATATCGTGAATGATATTTATCTGAAATATATCAATCCGAAAGCGAGTGTGAAAACACAAATACGCAGTAGCTATATTATTTCTGTCGCAGTAGTAGTTATCAGCACTGTCATCGGATTCTTCCTGAAAGACATCAATGAAATATTCCAATGGATTGTAGGAGCACTCTTCGGAGGATACATCGCGGCCAACGTACTGAAATGGCATTGGTGGCGCTTCAATGGTGAAGGCTATTTCTGGGGAATGACCGCCGGAGTAATAGCAGCCATCGTCATGAAGTTCACTGTTCCCGACGCATGGGTACTCTATTTCTTCCCCGTACTGTTCGGAGTTTCCCTGATAGGATGCATCGCAGGAACCTATAGCGCACCTCCAACAGACGAAGAGACGCTCATCAACTTCTACACCCGTGTACGCCCATGGGGATGGTGGAAGCCGATTGAAGAAAAAGCATTGGCCCGTTACCCTCATATCCAGCCAAACCGCAACTTCAAAAGAGACGCATTCAACGTGGCAATCGGTATTGTGTGGCAATGCAGCCTTACCATTATCCCAATGTATCTTGTGGTCCGCCAACAACTGGGACTCTGGAGCTCTATCGCATTGCTTCTGGTTACGACCTTGATACTAAGAAAGACTTGGTATAAGCCTCTGTGTAAAGAAGAAATCAGGTACAACGAAGAAATAAAACAACTAAAACAAGAGAAGGAATAATTAGCTTAACACACTAAAATTTGAGAACCGACCATGAAAAGACTATCTGTAATTCTGGTATCATTTTTACTATATCTGCCTCTATGCGCTCAATTTAAGGGAACAGTTTCTGTCGACACTAATCAATCGGGCATAGTTGATAAAGGCGATAAGCCGCTGGCGGGAGTTATGGTAACAGATGGATTGAACGTAGTAAAAACAGATAAGAAAGGTCGGTTCTCTTTGCCCGGATTCGAGAAAACAAGATTCATAAGTATTACAACTCCTGCGGGATTTGAAACACAACAATTCTACCTTTCTACCAAAGAGAACAGAAAAAGCTACGATTTTATCTTAACCGAAAGCGAGCGGACAAAACCCAGAAAACATTCTTTCGTGCAAATCACCGACACCGAAGTAACGGGTGGAATGGGGCGTTGGGTAACCGATCTCCAGCAATACATTGACAATGAGAAGCCTGCCTTCCTCATTCACACCGGAGATATCTGCTACGAACCGGGACTCACCATCCACAATCAAGTGGTAAATGCACAAACAATGGATTGTCCTGTTTATTATTGTATCGGTAATCATGACTTAGTGAAAGGCAACTATGGCGAAGAGCTTTACGAATCTCTCTATGGTCCGACATGGTATTCATTTGATATAGGTAACGTTCATTATGTAGTCACTCCAATCGACCACGGAGATAACCCGACCAACTATACCCAAAGAGATGTATACAACTGGCTAAAAAACGATCTTGCTCTCATAAAAAAAGACCAGGCACTTATCCTTTTCAATCACGACTTATTTACTCCAAATGACTCTTTCGTCTTTAAAGCAGATGACGATCATCTGCTTGATTTTCGTTCTTTCAATACCAAAGCCCAAATCTACGGACACATGCATTACAACTATGTCCGCAACCAAAATGGGATTTATACAATCTGTACCGGCACATTGGATAAAGGAGGCATTGACCATTCCCCTTCTTCTTTTAGAGAAATAAAAGTAGACGCAAACGACAATATCACCACCCAACTGCGATATGCTTTCATCGAGCCACAAATCGCAATAGTCTCTCCGATGAATAATCAGACGGCCGCAGCCTGCACCATCACTAAAGATCAGCTTCCTGTTTCCGTCAATACATATTATTCGCAGGCCAAAACGTCTCACGTTTCTTATATCCTAAGCGATTCGGAAAATAATCAAGAAATAGCTAAAGGCGATCTAGCCTCCCGTACAGAATGGAACTGGGGTGGAAACATTCAAATGCCGGCTAATGAAATGGGGAAAAAACTAAATCTCACAGTGACTTCATTCTTCAGCAACGGAAAGAAAGCGACTGCTACCAGCCAGTTTATCTACCAAAAGGACTTCAAATTATCCACTATTGCAGGTGAAGACTGGAATACATTACTTCAAAACGCAGCACACTCCGGCGGAGTCAACAACTCTCAAATCAAGCTCCCCCTGCAATTACAATGGACAGCTAATACAGGCAGTAACATTTTTATGTGTTCTCCCATTATCGCCGGACAGAAAGTATTTATCGCTACCACCGACGATAATGTATCACTGAACACATTTATCTGCGCATTTAATTTTAATTCAGGCAAACTGTTGTGGAAATTCCGTACTGCAAATTCTGTTAAGAACACAATAGCCTATGAAAATGGAATTGTAGTAGCTCAAGATGCCTCCTGCAACCTCTATGCCTTAGACAGTGAATCAGGGAAATTACTCTGGAAACAATCTATTAATTTGGACAGCTATCCCTATCTGACTGAAGGCTTGACAGTAGACAAAGGAGTGGTCTATGCCGGAATCGGCGCCGGACTATCTGCCTACAACCTAAAAACAGGACAAACGATATGGACTAACAAGGACTGGAAACAGCGGGAAGGTTCTACTACAACACTCACTATTGCCGGAGATGTATTAGTCAGCGGAACCCAATGGGGAGGTTTATACGGCAATGATATCCACACAGGAAAGCAACTCTGGAAACTATCTGACAACGGACTTGGC
>ULZT01007179.1_pt1 | contig 17460 bp, 15 predicted proteins | sample 1963371 | NCBI WGS metagenome assembly ULZT01 (sample SAMEA4835897, study PRJEB28245) | human gut metagenome | biome: gut microbiome; material: fecal sample | place: Denmark | collected 2008
CGCAGATGCCGTGCCGCAGCTGCCGGAGCGGTGCTTAAGCCGCGAGGCGGGAATTGTGCGGTGTTGCCTAAGGAATCCCCCTGTTCTATTGTTGATCCAAAACGATTTTCCTCAGTCTCTCCAAATCGTCCTCATCCGGATGGGAGAGGGCACGGTCAAAGTTTTCAATCAGAGCGTCAATGTTTGCCGGATGCTCCGGCTGTGTCTTCATTTTCATATAACGATCCCGTACCGACTGCGGCATTTTGCCCTGGCACATATACTCTCCGAACACGGAGTTGCTTGGGCCAACAGACTGCTTAACATGCTCAAGGATCTTCTGAAAATATGCCTCGCTGCCGCCAAAGCCCGCCGTCCCGAATAGAAAAACCTTTTTGTCTCTCAGCTTTGACAGTAGTTCCAAGGTTGCACTGTCCGCGTTGCCCTTATCCGTCCAGAACCCGATATAGAGTATTTCGGAGTGCAGTTCTTCCGCTTTCGGCGCACCGAAATACTCACAGTCTTCTGGCGGAAGCACCGCGCGAATTGTATCAGCAAGTTTTTTTGTGTTGCCGGTCAAGCTGCTGAATATGATCGAATATTTTTCCTTATCCATAGTAAAAGCCTCCTGTCTAATCAAATCGGCATCGGTGTCCGGGCAATCAGAATGACCGCCAGAATCGCGCCCACAAACGCTGCAGCACCGATGACAGCCAACACCTTTTTGTTGGTTTTCTTCTTCGCTGCTTTGCAGATCAGAGCGGCGCAAGCTACGCAGACAGCCGCAGCAATAAGCGCAATGCCAAGTGTTTCCCATAACCACGACAATTCATTGATCCAGTTCATAACATCACCTGTCTTTCTCCATTCTCTTCCGGATGCGCTTAGTCCATTAAGCCGTATTTCTTATAGGTGTTCAGCAGCTGCTTATAAAAGAGCCGGTTGCCAAAAACTGCCGATACGTCGCGGACTTCTCTCGACCTTCGGCTTTGAGGCGTTCCATCTCCTCCGCCTCGTAAGCGGCTTGTGCCTTGAGATCATTGAGCATCTTTTCAAATCCGCGATTTTTCTGTAAGCGCCTTTGGTGCGCGGAAAGGAAATGCCGTTCTCGTACCGGGTAATCATACGTCTGTTGATCCCCAGTGCATCGGCTACTTCCTGCTGGGTCAGCTTCCGCTTCTCCCGTTCAGCCTTGAATTTCTCTCCAAACGTCATTTTGGTGATCACTCCTGTCCACAAAAAGCTTGCGCCATCAAATTGCGCAAGTCTATGGCGAAGGCATTTGAGGTGCGTATAGGCAACACCGCACAATTCCCGCCTTGCGGCTTAAGCACCGCTCCGGCAGCTGCGGCACGGCATCTGCGTTGCCAAAATGCTCGATAAGACATCCAGTATTATCTGCGCTTTTGGCTTAGCAGCTGCCGCACCTCGCTCGCCGTATCGGCACTTAGAATTATGCGGTATTGCCTTTAATAATGACTGAGCAATCCAACTGCTCATAGCATATCCTGAATGGCTCATCCCGTCAAGAAACATGGGGAGTCGTACACGAAAAAGTTACATCTTTTGAGCAGTTCAAATGGACAGGCATTTGTACTGCCGAACATCATCCGTACCGGCATACACCGGTGTGAAGGAACAGGAGTAAGAAATACGGAAATGGCTGCACAGTACAGAAAAGGATGGGTCCCGGTTACGCTGGGTGTGGACAGGTCTCGGCTTACAATATAAAAGGAAAAGCCAGAACTGCAGGAAACAAGCAGTGCTGAAGATGTGCCAACCTCATCCAATCCAAATCCCCAATCCCACCTCCGCCCCACCGCCTATTCGGCCTTCAACTTCGACCATATCACATTTTGCAATATTTAGGCTACAAAATGTGAGGAAAAAATAAACGAACTTTGATATGATAGGGATGAAATAAAAAGGCTGCTATGGATTATGGGGAAAGGAATGGCGGTTTCTGTTCAATATGCCCACTGACGAGCAGAAAGTGCGTGACCGTAATTTTTAAGCAGGCCAAAAAAACGGACAAATACATGAAACAGAAAAGGGAAGGAGCTTGTACATGAAAGTATGCTACACGGCAGGCCAGGTCAAAAAGCTGGAAAACTGTTTCTCGGTTTCCACTAACGCGGTGGAGATCCGCATCTGGTTTTTGACGGACGATATCCTGCGTATCCGCGCCGGTTTTGATGGCGACTGGGACGAAGCATCCTACAGCCTGACCATGACCGCCTGGGACTCCCGCACGGACGAGCTGATGAAGGACTGCCGCAAGCGCGTGCAGACCGCTGCTGCCGAGCTGACCGATGGCGACAAGCAGGCCGTGATCCAGGGCAGCCGCCTGAAGGTGGTTGTGGAAAAGGCACCCTTCCGTATCATGGTATACGATAAAGATGGCAGCCTGCTGCATGCAGACATTCCCGACCTTGCTTATCGTGAGGATTCCAACCACCGCCGCATGCACGCTTCCCAGATCGAAGCCGATGACTGCTTCTATGGCTTTGGCGAAAAATCCGGCGAGATCAACAAGGCTGAAAAGTACATGAACATGGCCCCCGGCGATGCCATGGGCTACAATGCCAAGGAAACCGATTCCCTGTACAAGCACATTCCGTTCTACATCAAGCTGAACCGCGGTACCAAACAGGCAGTTGGTTACTTTTACCACAACACCGCTGAATGTGATTTCAACATGGGCCGCGAAAAGCGTAACTACTGGCATCGTTACTCCACCTACCGCACCGATGCCGGGGATGTGGATCTCTTCCTGATCGCAGGCCCCTCCATCCGCGATATCATTGCGCGTTACACCGATCTGACCGGCAAGTCCGTCATGCTGCCCAAAGCAGCGCTGGGCTATCTGGGCAGCTCTATGTATTACCCCGAATTGCCGGAAAACAGTGATGACGCTGTGCTGGAATTCATTGATACCACCCATGAGGAGGACATCCCCGTGGACGGCTTCCAGCTTTCCTCCGGCTACTGCGCCGTGGAAACCGAGCAGGGCATCAAGCGCTGCACCTTCACCTGGAACAACAAGCGCTTTAAGGACCCCGCTGACTGGTTTGCCCAGATGGTCAAGCGCGGCATTATCGTTTCGCCCAACATCAAACCCGGCATGCTGCTGGTTCACCCCCTGTTGGAAGAGATGAAGGCAAAGGATATGTTCCTACCCGCATCCGATGACAACGCCGGTGTGGACGGCCTGGCGGTGGGCACCTGGTGGGGCGGCCCCGGCCTGTTTGTGGACTTTACCAAGCAGTCCACCCGCGAACACTGGAAACAGTACATCAAGGACGCCCTGCTGCGTTACGGCTGCCGCTCCCTGTGGAACGACAACTGCGAGTATGACAGCATGGTGGACAAGGACGCCAAGGTTTACTTTGAGGGCAAGGGCAGCACCATCGGCACCATGAAGCCGGTGATGAGCAACCTGATGTGCCAGCTTTCCAACGAAGCCATTGAAGAGTACGACCCCAACTGCCGTCCCTTCTCTGTCTGCCGTTCCGGCCATGCCGGCATCCAGCGTTACGCCCAGGTTTGGGCAGGCGATAACCTGACCCACTGGGATACCTTGAAATACAACATTGCCACCATCCTGGGCATGGCCCTGTGCGGTGTTTCCAACCACGGCTGCGATATCGGCGGCTTCTATGGCCCCGCACCGGAGGCCGAGCTGTTCGTGCGCTGGGTGCAGAACGGCATCTTCCAGCCGCGCTTCTCCATCCATTCCACCAACACCGACAATACCGTGACCGAGCCCTGGATGTTCAGTGATAAAAAGCAGTACATCCGCGATGCCATCAACTTCCGCTATAAGCTCAGCCCGATGCTGTATTCCCTGATGGTGCGCGCCCACGAAAGCGGCCTGCCAATCTGGCAGCCCACCTTCGCCGTGTTCCAGAACGACCCCGCCACCTATGATGAGGGCGTTGACTTCATGTTTGGCGATTCTCTGCTGGTTGCCAACGTTGTGGAAAAGGGCCAGACCGTGCGCCCTGTCTACCTGCCCAAGACCGAGAACGAAAACGAGCGCTTCTACAACTTCTACACCCGCGAGGAGTACGCTCCCGGCCAGACGATCGAGGTACCGGTCGATATTTCCAGCATCCCGCTGTTTGTGCGCAGCGGTGCTATCCTGCCCATGAGCGGCAACCGCCTGCACAACCTGATGACCGAAAAGACCACTGAGCTGGAGATCCTGATGGCACCGGATGTGGATTCCGAGTTTGTTCTGTACGAGGATGACGGCTGCACCAATGAGTACCTGAAGGGCGCTTACCTCAAGACCCGCATTGCCGTGACCGCAGGCGTAAAGACTTACGTTCACTTTACCAACGAGGGCGATTACGATACCGCTGTGGAAAGCATGTATCTGGATATGATCCACCGCGAAAAATCCCCGTTCTATGTGCAGCTGGACGGCAAGGAGCTGCCGCACTTCCTGCACCGCCGCAAGTTTGAGGAAGCCGAGAGCGGCTGGTACTACAGCCAGCGCCTGAAGAGCGTGCAGGTCAAATACCCCAACCCCAAAAAGAACCATGAGGTCATGGTTTCGTTTGAGCAGTTTGATCTGATTGGTATGTAACGCGCCGTAAAACGCGATACAAAATAGAAGGAGGAAACAAAATGTTCAAAAAGATTGCAGCGCTGGCAACGGCTGCTGTGCTGTGCGCCGGGCTGATGGCCGGCTGCGGCGCATCCAGCACCACGGCTGACACCAGCTACAGCGCAGAAAACCCACTGGTTCTGACGCTGGCCCACGGCCTGTCCGAGACCCACACCGTCCACATTGCCATGACCCAGTTTGCTGAGGAAGTGAACGAAAAGACCGATGGCCGCGTCCAGATCAAAATCTTCCCCAACGGCCAGCTCGGCAGCGAAAACGAGAACCTGGAGCAGCTGCAGGCAGGCGTTATCGCCATGACCAAGGTTTCTGCCCCCGGTCTGGCAACGTACAACGAAGCCTACAACGCATTCGGCCTGCCTTACATCTTTAATGATACCGAGGATTTCTACCATGTCATGGACTCCCAGCAGATGCAGGATTTCTTCCTCTCTACCGGTGATGACGGCTTTGTTACCCTGACCTATTACACCTCCGGCGCCCGCTCTTTCTACACCAAAGACAGAGCCATCCGCACCCCGGCTGACCTGAAGGGCCTGAAGATCCGCGTGCAGGACATGAAGTCCCAGACCGACATGATGAACTATCTGGGCGGCATTCCCGTTGCCATGTCTTACGGCGATGTGTACACCTCCCTGCAGACCGGCATCATTGACGGCACCGAGAACAACGAAACCGCACTGACCACCGGCAAGCACGGCGAAGTGTGCAAGGTCTACTCCGTTGACCAGCACGCCATGATCCCCGACGTTCTGATCATGAGCGAAAAGGTATGGAAGCAGATCTCCCCGGAAGATCAGGAGATCATTCTGGAAGCTGCCCACAACTCCACCGATGCCCATAAGGTTATGTGGGATACCGCCATTGAAGAAGCTGTAAAAGAAGCACAGGAAACCATGGGCGTTGAGTTTGTTTACGATGTAGACAAGGAAGCTTTCCGCGAAGCAACCCAGCCCATGATCGAAGCATACGAAGAACAGTATCCCGGCGTTAAGACCCTGATGGATACGATTGAAGCTGCACGAGAGGGGGAATAAAGCATGAAACAGTTTTTGGGTAAAGTAAAGTTCTGGATGGATAAGTTCCTCAGCATTGCCTGCGCCGTTCTGCTGTCTTTCATGACCATCCTGGTTCTCATTCAGGTGTTCTCCCGTTACGTCCTCAACAGCCCCGTTGCCTTTACGGAGGAACTGGTGCGCTACAGCCTGATCTGGACCGGTTTCATCGGTGCAGCTTACGCATTCTCCACCCGCGAGCATATGTCCCTGACGCTGGTGCGCGATAAATTCATCGGCAAAGCCCACACCGCTCTGCTGGTTGCCATCGACGGCCTGATCCTGCTGCTGGCGATCTTCGTCATCACCATCGGCGGCTTCAAGCTGGCTGTTTCTGCCAGCCGTGAATTCTCCGCTCTGCTGGGCATCCCCCGCAGTCTGGTGTACTCCATCGCTCCGATTTCCGGCATTTTCATCATCATCGCCCAGATCATCAACATTTATGAAGATATCACCGGCGAAAAAGTTGACTGCTAAGGAGGGCACAGAACAATGAGCATTACACTGACAACCGTTATCCTTTTTGCTGTGTTCGGCGTGCTGCTGTTTTTGGGCGTGCCCATCTCCATCAGCATCGTGGTTTCTTCCATTGTAACCGCCATGTCCACCCTGTCTTGGGACCAGATCACCTTTATCACCATGCAGAAGATGAACTCCGGCGTTGAGTCTTTCTCTCTGCTGGCTGTGCCCCTCTTCATCCTGGCTGGCAACATCATGAACAACGGCGGTATTGCCAAGCGCCTGGTCAACTTTGCCCAGCTGTTCGTTGGCAAGATCCCCGGCTCCATGGCACAGGCCAACATCCTGGGCAACATGCTGTTCGGCGCACTGTCCGGTTCCTCCGTTGCTGCTGCTTCCGCCATGGGCGGCTGCATCAGCCCCATTGAGGAAGAAAACGGCTATGACCCCGCTTACTCTGCAGCAGCCAACATTGCTTCCGCCCCTACCGGCCTGCTGATCCCGCCCACCTCCGCATTCATTGTTTACTCCACCGTTGCTGGCGGTGTTTCCATCTCCACCCTGTTCATGGCTGGTTACGTTCCCGGCATCCTGATGGGCCTGTGCTGCATGCTGGTTGCCTTTGTCGGCGCCAAAAAGGCAGGCATGAAAGCTACCGGTTATGATAAGAGCAAGAGCATCGGCAAGACCATTTGGGACGCTGTGCCCTCTCTGCTGCTCATCGTCATCGTTATCGGTGGTATCGTTTCCGGTATCTTCACCGCTACCGAGGGCGCTGGCATCGCAGTTCTGTACTGTCTGATCCTCTCCATCGTCTACAAGAGCATCACTTTCAAGAGCTTCTTGAAGATCCTGTTGGATTCCGCCAAAACTTCCGGTATCATCCTGTTCCTGATCTCCGCTTCCTCCGCCATGTCCTTTGTTATGGCTTACTCCGGTATCCCGGCAGCCATCTCCAACGGCCTGATGAGTCTGACCAGCAACAAGTACATCATCTTCCTGCTGATGAACATCATCCTGCTGGTGATCGGCATGTTCATGGATATCACCCCGGCCATCCTGATCTTTACCCCGATCTTCCTGCCCATCGCTACCAGCTTTGGCATGACCGAGATCCAGTTCGGCGTTATGCTCATCTTCAACATGTGCCTGGGCAACATCACCCCGCCGGTTGGCTCCGTTCTGTTTGTCGGCTGCGGCATTGGCCATGTTTCCATCGAGCAGGTCACTTCCAAGCTGATCCCGTACTTTGTCGCATTGGTGCTGGCCCTGCTGGCTGTTACCTATATCCCGGCACTGTCTCTGGGTCTGCCCAGCCTGATGGGCCTGATCTGATAGCAGGCTTTGCCCCGTAACTCAACAATAGCATAAACAAAAACGGCACCGCTGCCCAAAGGGAAAAACCCGGGCGGCGGTGCTGTTTTTGCTAAGGTTCCAGATACACTTTAGGGTGTTGAAGCGACCGGCTTCTGCACAATACCTACCAAATAATTCCATAGTTTTTGCTTCCTAATGATTGTCTTGATTTAGTAACTTCATGGAATAATCGTAAAAATCACTCAATTCCTTATATGTCTGTATCTTATTTTTACGTTTTAGATAATCAGCATAAAAGGCAAAGAAGCAAGCAAGGGCAGCACCAATAATCATCAATCCGTATCCCCATAGGGTACTTCCACCATTTAGCGTAATGATAAGACCAGTTACCGCAATAAGCAGTCCTATAATCATAACCAGGCCGCTTTGGATCAGTTGTATTGCATCTTGGGGGGATTTATTTAGAGTTGTGTTGGCCACTTCTTTTTTCATCGTTTCTATATCTCCTTTCATAAGGTCATCCAAAGAAACGGAATAAATGTCGCAGAGCATAATTAGATTGTGAACATCAGGATAGCTCCTTTCATTTTCCCAACTTGAAATTGTTTGCCTTGAAACATCGAGGAGCTCCGCAAGTTTTTCTTGGCTAAAACCGCTTACGGTTCTCAGTTCTTTTAGCCGTTTACTTATGTACATCGCATTTGTTCCTTTCTTCTGTATATTCTTTATAACACATTTCCGCAAAAATACTATCAAGTTTACTTTCCAACCACCGTCAAAATCTCTTTACATAGGTGTTTGAAACGCAGAATCAACAATGTTTTTTATACCACCAGAGCGCCTATAACACCGTGGGAAAGCAGGCGGCAGCCTTTATTGCAGACTTTTTTGATAGCGCTTCCTGCTGAACATGCCGCCAAATTTTTTCAGCCTTTCTTCCTGCCGGGTCTTGCAGGCACTCTTTTTTTGTGGTACCATGCCCTACAAAAGCAAAAATGGCCGCAAGCGGCAGGGGAGCCCCCCTGACCATGCAGCCAACAACAGGAAGGGCACATCATGAAATTTTTCAGTCTCGAAAATCCAATCTGGAAGTTTATCGGCAATTTGGCGGATTTTTTCCTTTTGTCCTGCCTGTGGTATCTCTGCTGCCTGCCGGTGGTAACGGCGGGCGCGGCCACAACGGCGCTGTATTACGTTACCTTAAAGATGGCCCGCGGGCAGGAAGGCCAGCTCATTCCCGCGTTTTTCCATTCTTTTAAGCAGAACCTCAAGCAGGCAACCGCGCTGTGGGTGGGGTACCTGGCGGTTGGTATCCTTCTGGTACTGGATCTGGTGATCTGCCTGCAGACCAGTTCGGTGTTTGCGGGGGCAATGTTTTTTACCAGCGTAGTGCTGCTGGCCTGTTGGGCGCTGTTTATCACCATGCTCTTCCCGCTGGTTGCCCGGTGCGATAACACCATCGGCGCGCTGTTCAAGATGGGCATTGCCATGGCGCTGCGCAATGTAATGCCTGTTCTGGCCGCGCTGATGGTCACCGTAGCATTTTTTGCCGTTGGCGTTTTTGTATTCTGGCCGGTGCTGCTGGTGGCGCCGGGGCTGGCGAGCTACTGCAACGCCTTTTTGTTCAACCGCATTTTTGATAAATATGGCATGACGCTGGAATAACTGCACAATAAAATACGGTTTGGTTACGGCACTCCGTGCGTTACCCGTTATCCCGCAGGTGGGGGTGGATGGGCAGCCCGGAGTGCTTTCTGTATTCACGGGGGGAACGCCCGGTGCTGGCGCGGAACAGATCCTTGAAATAGTTGCTGCTGCCAAAGCCGCACAGCATGGCAATTTTGGTGATGGAGTTATCTGTCATCAACAGCATCTGGGTGGCCTGGCGCAGCCGGATGTAATTCACATGCTCTTTGAACGTCTGCCCGGTGATCAGCCTGAACTTGCGGGAAAAATAGGTGGGGCTCAGGTTGCAGTACCCGGCCACTTCTTCCAGCGTTAAGGGCTGCTGGTAATTCAGCGCAATGTATTTCAGCGCGCGCTCAATGTCGGCGCTGTAGCCCTCTTTGGGAGACATGGTTTCATGGCTGAAAATGCCATTCCGCAGCAAAAGCAGCACCAGATGCAGCGATTCCAGCTCCAGCACCTGCTCCGAATATTTGCGCGGCAGGTCGTTTTCCAGCAGCATCTGGTCCAAAAGAGCTTCTACCATCGTGCGGGTCTCGGCGTTCAGGATCACCTTGCAGGAACGCTCCAGCGCCTGCTGTACTTCGGTCGGGTCGCCACGCATCATGCCGGCAAGTACATCTGATTTACAGAACACGATAATGCGCTCGCAGCTGGTTTTGCCCTCGTAGCGGGTGCTGTGGGGGTCGCCCGCAGCCACAATAAACAGGTCGCCCGCTTCCAGGTGCCACTGGCCCTGGTTGACAGTGTAGGTGCAGGTGCCGCTTTTCAGGTAAAAAATTTCGCAATAAGTGTGGGTGTGCTCGTAAGACATGCGGAACACCGGGCCGTGCAGAGCACGCTCTACATAAACATCAACAGTTTGCTGCTCCAATTCTTCCGCCGTGCGGGAGTTGGAGTCGTTCTCCATCGGCTCGCGTTCGGGACTCATTGGCAAAGACGTCCTTTCATAAAGTTGTAACTTTTAGCATTGTGCATAAATTAGCAAAAATAGGTTTATGTATTATGGATATATATAATACACTGTTTTTGGGGAAAGTCAAGAAAACTGTGTTTTGTAGCAAAAACTGCATATTTTTTTAGTATTTTCGGTGCTTTCCAGCAGGTATAATGACAGTGTTGAAAGAAAGACGGGGTGCACACCGCCTGAATAAAAAATGTTAACGGCAAAGCTGGTTCATCGCTTGCCCAGCCGCCGTTCCACTGCTTGACATGAAGGAGAACACCATATGAAAAAGAAAATTATTGCAGCCACAATGGCCGCCGCTATGTGCGTAAGCCTGGCAGCCTGCGGCGGCAGCACCGCCTCTTCCTCCGCCGCTGAAAGCACCGCTTCCTCCACTGCCGAAAGCACTGCATCCTCTACTGCAGACGCTGCTTCCACCGGCGATGAAGAAGTTGACCTGCGCATGGCATGGTGGGGTTCTCAGGACCGCCATGACCGCACCATCAAGGCCATCGAGCTGTATGAATCCCTGCACCCGAACGTAAAGATCGAGTATGAGTATTACTCCTTTGATGACTATTTCACCAAGCTCAAGACCCTGGTTGCTTCTGACCAGGTGTGGGACATTTTCCAGCTGGGCGGCAACTTCCCCATGTACATGGACAAGATCTATCCGCTGGATGACTATATCGCTTCCGGTGTTGTGGATGTTTCCGGCATCGGCGATGCCAACCTGAAGACCACCCAGGATACTGAGGGCCATCAGCTGGGTATCTCCAACGGCCTGAACTCTTACGGCATTGCTTACGATCCCGACATGTTCGCTGAAGCCGGCGTTGCCGAGCCCACCGATACCTGGACCTGGGATGACTACGCAAACGCTGCCAACACCATCCATGAAAAGCTTGGCGTTTACGGCTGCTCCTCCATGCTGACCTCTGAATTCATCGCTGGCTGCTCCGTTTACGTTGCACAGTATGGCGATGTTGGCCAGTACAGCTTCTTTAACCTGGATCTGACCGGCATGGGCTTCGATGACCCCCAGATGCTGACCCCCTACATCCAGATGCGTGCTGACTCCATCAAGAACGAGGTTTACCCCGATGCCGGTGCTTCCGCTGAGATCACCAACATCGAAAACGACTTCCTGGTAACCGGCGAAGCTGCAATGGCTTGGGTTGCTGCCAACCAGTTCCCGACCATGTACAACGTCTGCCAGGATCAGGGCCGCACCCTCAAGCTGGCAACTCTGCCCCGCATCACCAGCGATGGCCCTTCCGGTGCTGTCATCCAGTCCTCTCAGATGCTCTGCGTCTCTCAGGACAGCCAGCAGAAAGAAGAAGCTGCTAAGTTCATCAGCTGGTTCGAAAATGACCCCGACTGCAACAACATCCTGCAGGGCGAGCGCGGCATTCCTGTAAACGCTACCGTTCGTGAAACCCTGTCTGCCAACGCTACCGAAGGCCAGCAGATCATGTACGACTTCATGGACAAGGTTTCTAAGTTCAAGATGCCGGACAAGGTCAACGTGCTGAGCCCCGACGGCCAGGACGAGGTTGTTGATAACTACCGCAACTACATCCAGCAGGTTGTTGACGGCCAGATCACCGCAGAAGAAGCTGCCCAGAAGACCTATGACGATGCAGCTGCACTGTTCACTAAGTAAGCTTTAACACAAATTCATAATGCTCCGGGCGGGCACGGTCAGGAAGAAAGGGCTGTGCCCGCCCTTTTTGAAAGGGAGGTATTTTTTCGTGAAAGGTCAAACTTCCACCTCGGCACTGAAAAGGTTCATGAACAAAGATAATACCGTCGGCCATGTGTTTGCGTTCCCGTTTATCTTTGGTTTTGTCTGCTTTTCCCTGATTCCGGTGTGCATTTCCTTTTATTATGCATTCACTAACTACTCGCTCGGCTCCAAAACCGCAGCATTTATCGGGTTCAAGAACTTCCTGCGCCTGTTCCAGGACGAGGTTTTCCTGAAATCTCTGGCCATCACCTTAAAATACGTTTTGATCTCTGTGCCGCTCAAGCTGACTTTCGCTTTGCTGGTGGCGTACCTGCTCACCCGGCCCAGCCGCATGGTTACGTTCTACCGTTCACTGTACTACCTGCCATCCCTGGTTGGCGGCAGTGTGGCCGTTGCCCTGGTGTGGAAACAGCTGTTTGCCCGCAAAGGTCTGTTCAACAGCGTGCTGGCCAACATGGACATGAGCACCATCAACTGGTTCGGCAACCAGAAACTGGCGCTTTACCCGCTGATTTTGATGTCCGTCTGGCAGTTTGGCTCTTCGATGATTATTTTTGCCGCTGGCTTAAAAGAAATCCCTGTCAGCTATTATGAAGCTGCCAGGATCGACGGCGCACGTGGATACCAGAGCTTCTTCCGAATCACGCTGCCCTGCCTGTCTCCCATCATTCTGTATAACCTGATTATGCAGACCATCTCTGCTTTCATGGCATTCACCCAGGCTATGATCATCACCAACGGCGGCCCCAACAACAGCACCATGCTGTACGCCCTGTACGTTTACAACCAGGCCTTCAAGTACAATGATATGGGTTACGCCTGCGCCATGTCCTGGTTTATGCTGGTGGTTATGGGCCTTATCACGTTCATCATCTTCAAAACATCCAAGTTCTGGGTGTTCAGCGAAGCAAACTAAGCAGGGAAGGAGAGTACGGTTATGCATAACAGAAAAGCAGTCACCAAAGTACTGTATCACGTTTTTGTCATCCTGTTCGGCTTTATGATGGTTTATCCCGTATTGTGGATGATCAGCGGCTCGTTCAAGGGCAACGCCGAGATCCTGCGCGGCACCCTGTCCCTGATCCCGAAAGAGCTGAAGCTGACAAACTATGCCACCGGCTGGAAAGGCTTTGGCGGCACCACCTTTGCAACCTTCTTTACAAACTCCATCTTTATCACGGTTATCGCAACGTTCGGCACCGTCATCAGCTCTTCTCTGGTGGCATATGCTTTGTCCCGTGTGCGGTTCCGCGGCCGCAAGTTCTGGTTCACCTGCATGCTGGTCACCATGATGCTGCCCACCCAGGTCATCATGATTCCCCAGTATCTGATTTATTATCGCCTGGGTCTGGTTCCCGGCTATGTACCCCTGATCCTGCCTTACTTCTGCGGCCAGGCGTTCTTCATCTATCAGATGATGCAGTTTATGCAGGGCATCCCCAAGGATCTGGACGAAGCTGCTACCATTGACGGCTGCAGCAAATACCAGATTTACAGCCGCATCATTCTGCCGCTGATGAAACCCTCCATCGTAACCACTGTTATCATTCAGTTCTACTGGAAGTGGGACGACTACATGGGCCCCCTGCTTTACTTGAGCCGCCCGCAGTCCTATACTGTATCTATCGCCATCAAACTGTTTGCCGACTCTGCTTCCACCACGGACTACGGCGCAATGTTTGCTATGTCCACCCTTTCGCTGATCCCCGTGTTCCTGATCTTCCTGTTCTTCAACCGCTATCTGGTTCAGGGCATTGGCACCAGCGGCCTGAAAGGCTGATGTTTGTATGAAAACCATCCAGAACCCCATCCTGCGCGGCTTTTGCCCGGACCCCTGCATGATCCGCACGGGGGACGATTATTACATTGCCACATCCACCTTTGAATGGTGGCCCTGTGTCAACCTGTACCATTCCAAAGACCTGGCCCACTGGGAGCAGCTGCCAAGCCCGCTGCGCGAACCCGGTCAGATGGACCTGCGGGGTGACCCCAACTCCGGCGGCATCTGGGCCCCGGACCTGAGCTGGGATGGGCAGTATTATTACCTGCTTGTTACCAACGTGACCACCAAAAAAGGCCGCTGGTACAACACCCATAACTATATGAGCCGTGCCGCTTCCATCACGGGACCGTGGAGCCAGCCGGTGTACCTGAACAGCATCGGATTCGACCCTTCGCTGCTGCATGATACCGATGGTAAGTGCTACCTGGTCAATATGGTCAACGGCTTCAAAGGCGTGCTGGTGCAGCAGATGGACCCCGAAACCGGCGCCCTGCTGGGCGAACGCCGCAAGGTATACAGCGGCTCCGGCATCGGCTGCACCGAAGGTCCCCGCATCTATCACATTGGCAGCTGGTACTATCTGGTTGTGGCCGAAGGTGGTACTGGGTACTCCCATTGTGTCACGATTGCGCGGTCGGACAACGTGTTCGGTCCCTATGAGACAATGCCGGACAACCCGCTGCTGACTTCGGATCAGAACGATCTGACCGCCATCCAGAAATGCGGCCACGGTTCCTTTGTGGAAACGCAGAACGGTGAATGGTACATGGCACACCTGTGCTCCCGCCCGAACTCTGCCCGCGGCAGCCTGCTGGGGCGCGAAACAGCGCTGCAAAAAATCACCTGGCAGGATGGCTGGCCGCGGCTGGCCTGCGGCGGAAAAATTGCCCAAAACGCCGTGCCCGCCCCAAAAGATTTGCTAGAAGTGGAGCTGCCCGCAATGGCGGAACAGGATGACTTTGACGTTCCGGCCCTTGCCCCCGGCTATGCCACGCCGCGCACCCCGCTGGGCGATTGTGTGAACCTGACCGTCCGCCCCGGCTGGCTGCGGCTGACCGGGCAGGAATCCATGAACTCGCTGCACCATGTCACCCTGGTGGCCCGCCGCCAGCAGGAGCACGAAATGCAGGCCGAGACCCGCATGGACTTTGCCCCCGTCTGCCCGGAGCAGATGGCCGGTTTTACCTACTGTTATGACAGCATGAACTTCTACCTGCTGGGCAAGACCTGCGCCGAGGATGGTACCCCGGTGCTGGAACTGTTAAAAAGCGATACTGGTGTGGTGGAAGATGTGTGCGACCCTGTTCCCGTGCCGGATGGCACGCTGGACTTTAAGCTGACCACCACCCCGGACGGCGGCATGGCGCAGTTCTATTACCGCCAGCCGCAGGGGGAGTGGCAGTCCATCGGCCCGGCCTGCCCCACCGATATTTTGACGGACGAGCACTGCCGCGGTTTTACCGGGGCGCATGTGGGTGTGTATGCCCACGATATGGCAGGGCTGCATAACCATGCCGATTTTGATTATCTGAACGTACATTTTGAGAGGTGAGCTCCCATGATGCAGGCAAACACCGGCGTCCGGTTTGAAACCAAAGACCCGCTGCTTTCCCAACTGGTCAAACAGGCGGAAGAAAAGTGCCGCCTGAACATTAAAAACTTTGGCGGCGACCCCGTTCTGGTTGAGGGCGGCGGCTATGAAAAAATCTGGCTGGAAACCCAGCCCATGGGCGGCGCAATGTATGCCAGCCGTGATTTTGCCACCGGCCTGAACAACAGCCTGATGTTTATGCGCCACCAGCGTGCGGACGGGCGGATTCCCGGCAGCATTGCGGTGATTGATGGCAAAGTGGTGCCGCAGTTCAACAAGTTCCAGGGATTCTGCTTCCCGGAACCGGCGCTGGATCTTTACTATCTGGGCGGCAAGGATGCCGAATACCTGGCCCAGCTGGCCAAAACGCTGGAAGCGTTTGACGCCTACTTGTGGCGTGTACGCGATTCCGATGGGGACGGCTGCCTGGAGACTTGGTGCAAGTACGATACCGGCGAAGACCACGCCATGCGTTACGCCGATGCCCCCGACCCGTGGGAGGAGGAAACCCCGCCCCAAGGCTGCACAGCGGTGCCCATTGCCTCGATGGATGTGATGAGCTACTCATATGCCTGCCGCGAAACATTGGCGGAAATTGCACGAATCAGCGGCGATGCCGAGGCACAGGCCCAGTGGGCCGCCAAGGCCAAAGCCGTGCAGGACAAGATGGTGAGCTACCTGTGGGACGATGCCCGCGGCGCGATGTTTGACCGCGACAAAAACCACAACCAGATGCCCACCCTGATCCACAACACGCTGCGCTGCATGTATTGGCACAGCCTGCCGGATGCTTTGGCGGAGCGCTTTGTCAAGGAGCACCTGCTGAACCCGCAGGAGTTCTGGACCAAAATGCCGCTGCCCAGCGTGGCCGCCAACGACCCGCTGTTCCGCAACGTGACCACCAACAACTGGAGCGGCCAGGCTGAAGCGCTGACCTATCAGCGTGCCATCCGTGCGCTGGAAAATTACGGCATGTATGAGCTGATTCCCCAACTGGGGCAAAAGCTGATGCAGGCCATTGGCCCCCAGTGCCGCTTTGTGCAGCAGTATGACCCCTTTACCGGCGAACCTTCGGTCATCTGTGAACCTGGCCAGCCCCCGCAGGATGCTTACGGCCCGGCTATGCTCTCGGTTCTGGAATACACCGCCCGCATGTACGGCGTAAGCTTGGTGCGGGATACCGTGGTGTGGGGCACCTGCCCGCTGGAATGCCGCTATACCCAAGCCCTGAACGGCCGCAGCTGGGAGATCGTGAACAGTGGTCACGAGGCGGAAGCCTTTGTGGATGGCCGCAAGGTGTTCACCGCTGGCCCCGGCCTGCGCATTACCACCGACCTGGATGGCAATATTCTGGGCACGGCCTGCTACCTGCCGGATGCAGACCCCGCCCAGGTGACGCCGCAATAAATATTATATAATAAGGAAGCGAACACGATGGAATACCTGTATCCCGGTGGGCTGGCCAAAGCCATTACGTTCAGTTATGATGACGGCCAGGTATATGACCGCCGCCTGATCGAAATTTTTAACCAGGCGGGCTTCAAGGGAACCTTCCACCTGAACTCCGGCAACCTGGATAAGGACGGCTATGTGCAAAAGGCCGAGCTGCCTACCCTGTACGCCGAGCACGAAATTGCCTGCCATGGCGTGACCCACCGCCACCCGCGCCAGATGAACCAGACTGAATGGCTGCGAGAAGTGTGGCAGGACCGCCTGACGCTGGAAGAACTGACCGGCGGTATTGTGCAGGGCATGAGCTATGCCTTTGGCGAATACTACCCCGAACAGGTGGAAGCGCTGTGCGCCATGGGCATCCAGTACAGCCGCACGGTGGAAAGCACCGGAAGTTTTACCCTGCCGCAGGAGCTGCTGCGCTGGAAACCCACCTGCCACCACAATGATAAACTGCTGGAACGCGCAGAAAAGTTTTTGCATGTTCCGGGATATGAAAAAATGCCGCTGTTTTATATCTGGGGCCACAGCTTTGAATTTGAGCGCGAAAACACCTGGCCCCTGATGGAGCAGCTGGCAGAAAAGCTGCACGGCGCACAGGATATCTGGTATGCCACCAATGGCCAGATTGCAGATTACCTGACCGCGCTGCGCAGCACGCGCGAAAGTGCAGACGGCAAGCGGCTGTATAACCCGTCGGCACAGCCCATCTGGTTTGTGGCCGATGGCAAGGTGCGCGTTGCAGAGCCGGGTAAGCTCTGCGAAATTTAAGGCAACACCGCACAATTCCCGCCTGACGGCTTAAGCAC
>ULZT01011757.1_pt1 | contig 17194 bp, 30 predicted proteins | sample 1963371 | NCBI WGS metagenome assembly ULZT01 (sample SAMEA4835897, study PRJEB28245) | human gut metagenome | biome: gut microbiome; material: fecal sample | place: Denmark | collected 2008
TATACCGAAGCCGAGCTCTGCCCCATCTGTGCCAGCGCCAAGCGGGACCGCTCTGTCATCTGTGTGGTGGAAACGCCCCGTGATGTGCAGGCGTTTGAGCGCACCCGGGAGTACCATGGAATGTACCATGTGCTCCACGGCCTCATCAGCCCCATGGATGGCATCGGTGCTGAACAGCTGACGGTCAAGGAACTGCTGGCCCGTCTGGGAGATGGTGAAGTGAAGGAAGTGATCATGGCCATGAACCCCACCGTTGAAGGTGAGGCGACGGCCATGTATCTGGCAAAGCTCATCAAGCCCCTGGGCATCAAGACCACCCGTCTGGCCTATGGCCTGCCCGTGGGTGCCAGCCTGGAGTATACCGATGAGACGACCCTGTACCGGGCGCTGTCTGGCCGGGGAGAGCTGTGATCATTTGTATTTCAAAGCCCTGCGTTTGCGCGCAGGGCTTTGTGCTGTTTATGGGAGAAAAAAGAAACACCCGGCCGGGGAAATGAAACAAATTCAAGAAATATAGAAAAAACTCAAAAAAGATGCTGAATTTGTAAAATAAACGCAAGAGAAATCCAAGTGGTTTCTCCTGCGTTTATTTTTTTTTGCGCATTTTTTCAGGAAGTGAGGGAAAAAGATGGCAAAACACATGACGCTGGAAGAACGCAAGGCGCTGGAAGTGCGGTACAATGCGGGCCAGAGCGTCCCCGGAATCGCCGATGCAATGGGATTTAGCTTCTCTACCATCTATAAGGAACTGAAGCGCGGCGATACCGGAGCGATGGATAAGAACGGCCGCGCGGGCTACAGCGCAGCGCTGGGGCAGCAGCGGCTTTACCATACTAAGCAGCGCTTACGGTATCAGGCGGATCACCCGGCGGAGTAAAAGAGATGGGAGAAGTATTTAAGCTGAACCACTGTTACAACGTGGACTGCGTACCGGCAATGGAACTGTTCCCGGATAATTACTTCGACCTGGCAGTTGTAGATCCGCCGTACTTCTCTGGACCGGAGCGCCGTGGCTTTTACGGCTCCAAGGTAAGCAAGATAGGCGTGCACCGGGATTATCCCGTTTCACCGACATGGAGCAGGCCGGGACCGGAATATTTCAGAGAACTGTTCCGCGTTTCCAGACACTACATCGTATGGGGATGCAACTACTTTGATTATAAGTTTGCGACCGGGCGGATTGTGTGGGACAAGTGCAACGGAAGTTCCAGCTTTTCGGACTGTGAAATTGCCGCGACCGATTTGTTTTCCTCGGTGCGGCTGTTTCGCTATATGTGGTCCGGCATGATGCAGGGCAAGAGCATTGCAGAGGGCGGCACCATGCAGGGCAACAAAAGCCTGAACGAAAAGCGCATCCATCCAACACAGAAGCCGGTTGCCCTGTATGACTGGATCTTCAAGAACTATGCAGAGCCGGGACAGAAGATTCTCGATACTCACCTTGGAAGCGGAAGCAGCCGCATAGCGGCTTATGAGGCGGGACTTGATTTTATCGGGTTTGAAATTGATCCGTTCTATTTCCAACTGGAAGAAGAACGATTTGCAGAGTATACAAGTCAAACCAGCCTGTTTCACATGGAGGGAGGCGAAACGAAAAATGAAAATTGAAATCACTGGCGAGGCAAAAGAAGTTGCGGTCTTTGCGCTGGAACTGCAAAGGCCGCAACCGTTCAACGTCCCCAATAAGGAAGCGCTGTCAGAAGAGCAGATGCGAGAATTTACTCGCTATCTGGAGAGCCATCATCCTCAAAATGAAGAACCCCACTTTGCTTGAGAATGTCGGAAACCATGTGAGCAACGGTGTCAGGAATCGAAGTTGCGAGATAGGCAAGGGCGGAACTTTGACCGCCGGATCGGTATGCTTCCTTTACTCCTTTGTTCAATTCGGATTCTGTCTTTTCGACAATGGCAAGGACAATCTGGTTATATTCAGAACGCTTCAAAGAAATCACCTCCTTTCCGTGCTCATTGTACTACAGGAAAGGCTAAATGCAAAGAGAGGACAAAATGGTGTTTGAAAAACTTCACGAGGCAATTAGAAACTTCAACAAGGCATTTAACTGGCGGCGATTCCGCCGCGATGCGCTGCACCTGGGTGAAAGTCTGCTGGTGTTCGGCGTACTGTACGGCATTTTCTCAACCCTGATCTGGGGCGTTTGCTGGATCTTCAAAATCAATTACGACCCGGATCTTGTTGCCGTTGCATGGGCGGTGCCGGTGCTGCTGGACACGATGGTGAACAAGGCTTACGACTGGAACAACGAAGTCCGGGACTGGGACTGACAGAACCGGGAAGGCATGGGCAGACCTACCCGCCCACCATGCGGCTGAACTACGAGGGGAAGCCGCCCGGCTACCGCAAGGCCGGGGCCTTACCTGCTGGGGGCAGAAAGAACACGGCAGGGCGGCCCGCAGGGCAGGAACGGTTCAGTTGTCCGACACCGCTCTTTTAATATGGTGCAGCTTGGTGCAGGCGGGGACTTTTCACCCCTGCTGCCTGGTTCGATTCCGGGGTGTACCACCATCGACCGAACATTCACACGGTACAGAAAGGACAACCGATATGGGCGAAGATTACAAGGCAAAAATCGAAGTGCTGCTGAACAATGAGGGCCATGTGGATATGTGCCTGAACGGCGACACCACCACCCTGCAGAACATGGCAATCAGCGTGCTGGCACAGACCATCGCACTGGGCATGGACAGCTGGGAAGCGGCAAAGAAGCGACTGACGGATATTACCGTTGCCCTCCCGCTGGCGCTGGAAGAGGCATGGAAAGACAAAGAAACGGACAATGCAGCCGCCGACAAGAGCGCGGCTGCTGATGCCGCCCAGAACACTATGCAGGAAGCGTAAAGGAGAACGACCATGGACAAGGCACTCCTGAAAGAAGAGTACAAACGGCTTCTGCGGCAGGCTGTCGGTGACAGGACGGGCAGCATGGCGCTGATGATGGTGCTGGAAGAAGTGGACTTCTACAACTGTCCTGCCAGCGCAAAGCATCATCTGAACATTCCCGGCGGCCTGCTGCTGCACTCGCTCAACGTGGCAAGAACTGCACTGGAACTGTGCGAGAAGATGCCGCAGTTTGCAAAGTGTGACACGAACGCGGTCCTGACCGCTGCTCTGCTCCATGACGTTTGCAAGACCGGGAAGTACATCAAGAAGCTGGATGGCGGCTATCAGTACAGAGATACCGAACTGCTGGGCCACGGCGAAGAATCCGTCATCCGCATCCAGAACTGGATTCATCTGACGGACAAAGAAATCCTCGCTATCCGGTGGCACATGGGTGCCTATACCGGTGAGCGGGACTGGAACACTCTTAGCAAAGTGTATGACAGGTGCCCGGAAGCCCTGTGCCTGCACATGGCTGACATGATTGCAACGCACATCATGGAGGTAGAAAAGTGAGCGGGTACACCGCCTACTGCGACCTTCCGAATGGCGAGCGAATAGAACTGCCAGCAAGTATGCCGGATGTCGAGAAAACGGATGGACCCTTATGCGATGGAAAATTTGAACTGCCGGAAGCAGTGAAAGAGATGTTCAAGTGGATGGATGAAACATTCGGAACATGGGAAAGTGAATTTCACTGCTTCGGAAGCTGGATGAAGTTGCGGAAAAACTTCAATCCACCGGAGCACTTGGAGGCTTCGCAAGATAAGCGCCGCAATCCAATCCCTCTTGGACGGAACACCTATTTATATAAAGCGAGGAAGATCCACAGTTTGGCAAGAAGCACACATACCCGCACTGCCCCGCACAAGGGCATGAAAACCAATGATGAACAGTGCAAGCATACGTTCAAGATCACCGCTGCCCGGTGCGCGCCTTGCAGCGGTTACAATGTGGAGTGCAAGCACTACGAGAAAAACAATGCTGCTGATACAAAGCATAGTTCTTCTCTGGCGTAAGATAAGCAGCCCTGCACCGCAGAAGCGGGGCTGCTTTTTATATGGCGCAGGGCACCCTTTTAGGCATGGGGTGCTGTAAGCGAGGTCGGACCCCGCCTGCGCAAAGGACTTTCATGAAAGTTGGCAGGTATGAAACCAGCCGGAAGCCAACATAGCAGGATGGTGCTGTACAGCAAGGTAACTCCCCTGGTCAAGCCGGTGCAAGACCGTGCTGCCACCCTGTAAAAGCCGCCCCCGCATGAAAGTCAGCGGTCACGGGTGCGCCGCAGCATGAGCGCAGAAGTGCCCTGTTCAATCCGCCCAGGAACAAAAGCGGTAGGCCGTTGCCGCGGCCGCCCCGTCCGGCACTCTCTTGCCGGGCGGGTTTGATATGCGGACGCATAGAGGATGATCCTGCTTCTGACTATCCCCCGTGAGCAGGAAAGCCGGTTCGATACCGACCGTCCGTACAAGGAAAGAAATGAGGTCAACATGATTCATCTGGGCGACATAACCAAGATTCACGGCAATGAAATAGAACCGGTGGACTGCATCACGTTTGGAAGCCCCTGCCAGGACTTGTCCATTGCCGGGCGCAGAGCGGGCCTTGCAGGCGAACGGTCTGGGCTTTTTATGGAAGCCGTTCGGATCATAAAAGAAATGAGGTCAAGCACAAATGGACTGCATCCAACTTTCGCTATTTGGGAGAACGTGCCCGGAGCCTTTTCCAGCAACAACGGAGAGGACTTCCGGGCAGTGCTGGAAGAACTTGCCCGCATTGGACAAGCAGACGCTGTTGTTCCTGGACCTCCGAGGGGGGGCAGATGGAGCAAAGCCGGAGCAATCGCAGGAAATGGATGGTCTTTGGCGTGGAGACAGCTGGACAGTCAATATTTCGGAGTGGCCCAGCGCAGAAAGCGTATCGCTCTTGTCCTCGACCTTGGAGGTCAACGCGCCGGAGAAGTATTATTTGAGCGCACGAGCCTGTCAAGGCATCCTGACCCGTGCATCCCGGCGTGGAAAGACGCTGCCGGACTTACTGCAAACCGCCCTGCTGGAAATGATCGAGTGGTGGCAGAGGGGGGGCGGAACGCAGCCTATACCTTGAAAATACGTTCGGGATGCGCGGGCGGCGGCAAGGGTGCACTGGTACAAACGGAGAAAACCGGGACACTATCGACGCTCCAAGACCAGACGCTTTTCCAAGCGATTCCCGTCTTAAATGACCAAGGCGGAGGGGCGATGAGTATGTCCTATAACATGACGGGGACATTGCGGGCATCGGAACACGGACACCAACCTATTGTTCTAGAAAGTAACCAAGTCCATGCAACGGTCACACAAAACGGAGTCTGCCCGACACTTCCGGCGAGTATGGGACTTGGCGGCGGGTATGTTCCGATGATTACGGACCACCCGGCGGACAGGCCTGTTGTTTTTGAAAACCATGCGCAGGACGCACGGTACAAGGAAGCCCCCACCTGTTCCCCAACGGTCGTAGCCCGTTGGGGAACAGGTGGGGGAAATACGCCACTCGTAGCCGTGCCGGGGCAGGTCACAAGCTACGGAATCGGAAACGGACAGGCTCATGCCTATGCCAGCAAGGAGAAATCCGGGACGCTGGACACCATGCACGATGCGCAAGCTGTGGCAATCGAATACTCCGGCTGCCTGAATCCATGGGACACGCAGGCGCGGCGGGTATACGGCGAAGATGGTGCGTTTCCTGCACTCCCGTCCAGAGGAACAGCCGGCGGGAACCAGCAGGCAGTGCTTGCCGGGCAAAGAACAAGATGGATTGTTCGCAGGCTGACACCGACAGAGTGTGAACGCCTGCAAGGCTACCCGGACGGCTGGACGGATATCGGGGAGTGGGTGGACACCAAGGGCAAGAAGCACAAGCCTGCGGATAGCCCACGATACAAGGCACTGGGAAACAGCATCGCGTTACCGCAGTGGTTCTGGATTGCACAGAAGATGAAATCATACATGGGAGATGGCGCAAAGCTGGGAAGCCTTTTTGATGGCATCGGCGGATTCCCGCTGGTATGGGAGACTACATACGGAACTGGAACCGCCCGGTGGGCATCGGAAATCGAAGAGTTCCCAATCGCCGTTACGAAGAAGCACTTCCCGGAAAGGAACGAACATGAAAATTGATGTAGGAAAAATTGCTCTGGTGGTAGTCCTGATTGCTGGCGTACAGACAAATGCGCTTTACCACAGAATCAATGATCTGGAATGCCAGCGAGACATTTACAAGTCCAGATACGAGGACTGGGAGGGCGTGTCGAAAGAAATTGCAGGGTATGCAGATACCCTGCGGGATTCGCTGAAAGCGCGGGACCGGTTGGATGGAAAGTTACTGGTAGAGGATGCCGGAGACTTCCTCTGCACGGCCTACTGTACAGAAAAGCGGGAGCACATCTGCGGCACCGGCACGGGAATCACCGCCAGCGGCGCACCGGTGGAAGCTGATGTGACGGTGGCTGCTGACCCGGATGTGTTCCCGTTCGGAACTGTCCTCTATATTGAGGACGTGGGAGTGAGAATCGTTCAAGACACCGGCGCTGATATTCAAGGCAAGCGCCTGGACGTAGCTGTTTCGGGTAGTCACGCTGATGCGCTCCATTGGGACGGTTACGGCCAGCACCGGGTTTGGGTCATTCAGGAGGAAAGATGAAATGCAGAAAGCAATCGCCATTGATTTTGACGGGTGCTTGTGTGTGAACAAATACCCGGAAATTGGAGAGCCGATTCTCCACGTCATTGATGAAGCCAAAAAGCAGCAGGCTGCCGGTGCCGGGCTGATTCTCTGGACTTGCAGACAGGGCAAGGAACTGGAAGAAGCTATTGCGGCCTGCGAAAAGTGGGGGCTGCACTTTGATGCGGTCAATGAAAACTTGCCTTCCTGGAGAGAGTTCTTCAAGAACGACACAAGGAAAGTGGGAGCCAACGAATACTGGGATGATCGGGCGGTAATTGCAGATCAGACCTGTATTCTGCGGAGTGATAAGTACTTCAAGGAGAACCAGAAATGAATCTGCCGGATAAAAAATACGCTGTGATTTACGCGGATCCACCATGGAGTTACCGCCAGCACGGGACGGGGCCGAAGAGCCGAGGAAATGCAGCGAAGCGTTATCACACGATGACCATTGAGGACATTTGCGCGCTGCCGGTTCGCCAGCTTGCGGGGGGGGGGGCGGGGATGTGCACTGTTCATGTGGGCGACATTCCCGACCATCCCGGACGCGCTAAAAGTTATGGAAGCATGGGGCTTTACATACAAAACGGCAGCATTTGTCTGGATCAAAAAATATAAATCGGGTGGAAACTTTTACGGCATGGGCGCGTACACTCGCACGAATGCAGAGGTTTGCTTGCTTGGAGTAACACCTGGATTTAAGGCAAAAGAGTTGGTCAAAAGCCATGCGGTGCATCAAGTAATCGAATCTCCGATACAGGCGCACAGCGTAAAGCCGGACGAGGCCCGGCACCGGATCGTTGAACTGTTGGGCGATGTGCCCCGCATTGAACTGTTTGCACGTCAACGCGCACCCGGATGGGATGCGTGGGGCGATGAATTAGAATAGTTGGAGGAAAGAAAAAAATGGATGGATTGGTAAAGACGCTGGGGATCCTGTTGCTGTTGCTGGGATTGGCACTGTGGGTGGCGGTAATATTTCTGGTTCCTGCTGCGCTGGTCAAGTTCTGCTGGCTGTATCTGTTCGTGTAATGACAGCAAAAGAACTGCTGACTGCAAGGAACAGGCTTTGCGGCAAGACACGGAATAAAAGAATCTTCCTGCCATGCAAGGGCTGCCCGCTGGACAAACTCCGGGAACCTGGAATGACCTGCCGGGATAGCGTGCTGAAACACCAAGCAGAAGCGGAAGAACTTCTGAAAACGGAATAGCGACACTCCACTATATAGGCCGCCCACTGCGGCGGCCTTTTTTCATGAGCATGGGAACAGGCCCGCACCCGGTTCAACTCCGGGATTGCCCAAAATCGGAAGGAGGACGCACCAATGCAAAGGTATTATATCCTGCTGAAAGCAACCGGTGAAAGCGGCCTGCCCGCATGGCTGCCTTATAGGCTCAAGGCGACCAGCGCAGAGCTGGCCGTTGAAAAGGCAAAAAAGATGGCAGAAGATCACTACCGAGAGTACAAGACGTTTGAGGTTCAGGTAATCGAAAATGAAGGGAGTTACAAATGAAACTGGCGGCAATCGCAAAACTTATCAAGGCTGACGAATATTGCAAGCTCTACAAGGTGTTCTATAACGATGGTCAGGGGTGTGATCTATACATCGGAACAAAAACAGCAATCTTCCCGCTGACAGACTTCCCGAAAGCACAAAACGAAAGGGAATTGGCGGCTCTGCTGGGTATCAGCGAAAAGGAATGGAACGATATTCATTTTGAAAGTGACTGCCCGGACGATATTCGGAACATTGAAGGCATGAACCTTGACGATACAGCAAGTGGCGAGCTGGACTGCGAAAATGGCAGAATCAGCATCCGCTATTGCGGGTGTAACCTGGTTCCGATGGTTGAACCGACTTCCAGAACAATCGGCTTTGTAGACGCAAAGCAGATCATGCCAGTGGCGGATGAAATGCGCAAGAGCGGCTATTTCAAATACTGTGTGCGGAAGATGGCAAGCGGCGGACGTTACTATGTCATCAAGGATGGTATGATGGTACGAGGTGCTGTAATCCCCGTAAAGCTGGAACCTCTGGCGAAATCTGGGTTGTATGCCATTGCAGACATGGTGAAAAAGACCAAGGACGCTGCGGACGTTGAGGATTTGAGCGAGCAGGAGGACGAAGAAAATGCGTAAGGCCTTGAAGGCGTTGACACTGACAATTGGCACTATTGCACTGTGCGGAGCGCTGGCGGGATGCGAAGCTGACAAAGCTATGGGGACAGACGAAGATTCAGTTAGGACGGTGTATGTCTATTCGCCGGATGGCACGTTGTTGGACAAAGGCGTATGTGAAGAAAGCTTCTGGGATTGGAGATGGCCGGTTGTTTCGGTAAATGTCAACGGGAAAAAGTATGAAACAGGCTGGACCAATGTGGTTTTTGTGGAGGAATAACATGGACGCTGTGAAGAATGATGTGAAGCGGCTGGTCAAAGTTGAACTGGCCGCAGCCAACAGGAAGTTTCGGATGTTTGCAAGCAACCATGAGGGCGTGGCTGTGATCCAGAAAGAAGCCGTGGACGCTGCACGGGAAATGGATGCTCTGCGCCGGGAGCTGAACGCAATGTGGATGGGCGTTTACTCCAACAATCCGCAGATCTCCACGAAGGGCGTATATGACCGGGCGGTTGCCTTGGCTGTGGAGGCTATTCAGGTAGCGGCGATGGCACGGAAGTTTGAGCGCAGCCAGCGCCGGAACTGGCCGGGAGCGAAGGAACGGAACTATGACGAAGAAGAAAAGCGACGCACCGGCAGAGATTGAAACCATTACGTTGACCATGAGCCGCCCGGTGGCGGAGGCTGTCCAGACTGCCTGTGAGTGGTACTTGCGCTTACATATGGGCCAATTCTGGGATGTAGCCGATGATCTGTGCCTTGCGAAATTCTACTCTGATCTAAAAAATGGGACATTCAAGACCAAGGAGCAGGAAGATAACGCTTTTGAGGTTGCGATAGACCGCAGAGATTTCATGCGTATAGGAATGGAACAGGCGTATAACAGATTTGTTCTCCCTGCCCCTATCTCGGATGTAATGAGAGTGCCATACCGGGCGGAAATCGTTTGGCTGATCATCCGGCACGCGCTGGCCTGGCACGATAACCCGGAAGGTATTCCGGGCTGTGTCAGCTACTACGACCCGATGAACCGCAGCGACCAGCCGCGGCCGAAAATCGAGCTGAGAGAAAAAGGAGCCAACGAGGAATGAAATACAAAGCGGAAGTTATAGCCTACGAATCTTACGGGGAGGTTTGCCTGGGAGAATTTGAGGTTGAGGCGGACAACGAGGAAGAGGCGGGCACGACAGCCCGCCGCGCGGCCAAAAAACGGCACCCAAACCTTGAAGATTTTGAGGTTATGAAGCTGGAAATGATAGTATGATCGTTTGCGTCGGAAAAACGGCTGTTTGCAAATTCTGTGGAAAAGAATATCCGTCCGAAGGACTGAACCACGGCAGACAAGTACGGATTCCTACCGTACCATGTATTTTGAAACCATACGGAACTACCGGTAAAGTGTGCCAGTGCTGTGGCAGAGAACAAGTATTCGTAATGGAAATTTTCGCGGATGAAGATGCGGTGCGGGGATTCTGCGACTTTTGGTGGTGAAAACATGGAATATGAAAGAACCTGCTGCACCTGCCGCTGGCACGAGGGCTACACCTGGATCTGCTTCAACGGTGAATCTCCGAACTGTGCCGACATGACAGACCCGGAGAACGCCTGCGAGTGCTGGGAAGCCAGAACGGAAGAGAACAACATCGGTGACTACGAGGTAAACTAATCAAGCCCTAATCAAGAATTATGCAAGCCCGTCATAAAATTGCCGCCCTGACGAGGCGGCAAGGGGCTTGTATGTGTAACTTAATCTAGCGACCACGGAAGAACACGCCGGGGAAAGCGGGGGTCAAGGGGGAGAAAACGAGGGCGGGTCTGTAGGGCTTGACGGAATGGGAAACTTAGAAAGACCTGCCCGGCGTTGTATCCCCCTTGTCCTGCGAAGCCGTGTGTGTTTGGTCCACAGAAAAGAAAATCCCAGTAGAGCTTTGCGGAAGGAGGAAGTGAACGGTGCGGGCATGGTACATTCGGGAGCAGAGACACATTCTTGGAACGTCCGATTATGCAGAAGTGGATCTCTTTGAAACAACGGACAAAGAGCATACCGCATCCACTCGCCGCAAAAGAGAGCTGGCAACCTCCATTGCGCAGCAGAAGTATAACGACATGATGGCAAGGCGGTATTTCTGCCAGCTGGCCTATACGAATTTCGGGGAAAGCGACTGGGCAGTCACGTTTACATACGACCACGACCACCAGCCAGCGCCCGGAGATTTTGACAAGGTAGACCGGGACTGGACGAATTTTACCCGCCGCTTGAAGCGCTTCTGCAAAAAGACGGGGCGGGAAGCATCCAAGTGGATGCAAGTTGCAGAATACAGCGTGGTGGACGAGGACGGGAAAGTCACCGGCAGACACCACCATCATGTGATCCTGCAAGGCAATCTGACATGGCAGGAAATCAAGGACTTGTGGCGGGACAGCACCGGGCGGCCGATGGGGCTTGTGAAAATTGAGCCTATCGACCTGACCTGTTCCAGCTTTGAGCGCTTGACAACCTACATGACGAAAGCCCGCGCCCGTATCCGGCGCTGGCGGCAGAGCCAAGGGCTGCAAAAGCCGAAAACCCCGCGCCCGAATGATACCAGATGGAGCCGCAAGCGCTTTGACGAAGCATTTGCCCTGCCAGATGATCGTGAATACTGGGAGAAAAAATACCCCGGCTATACCCTGCGCGAGTGCGAACAGCACATCACGGGGAACAACACCAAGCACCTGATCGTGAAATTGAAAAAGAAGCCGGAACCCCGGCGGAAGAACAGGAGGAACCAGCCATGAGCACCAGGCTAGAACTGGATGACCTGCCGCCGAAGTACCGCGCGCAGGCAGAAGCACAGATCGCGGCCCGCTACCGGGGAAAGTGTACCTCTACGCAGCCTATGGCCGATGCTGCCCGCGCTGCAGGAAAGCTGAGCAAAGCCTTTGATTCCTACGGCGAGTATGTGTACTATGTGGGAACCATCCTGCCCGGCATCCAGTCCGGCAAGATCGTGTCGGCAGAGCCGCACCCGCGCTGGACGCTGCTGCCGGAGGAAGAGTATTGCTGCATCAAACTCCCGGCGGCACGCTATACGGCGGACTACAAGATCACCTATGCGGATGGCCGGGTGGATATTGTGGAGATCAAGAGCAAATTTACCCGGAAAATGCAGCGGGACTATATCTACCGCCGCAGGCTTTTTATCGACCTCATAGCCAAGCCGAAAGGCTGGGGCTTTGTTGAGATCATCAACCCGGACACCAAGGCAGAAGTGAAAGAATGGAAGCGCCTGGCCGAACAGGCGGGAAAGGATTCATCATGGGCAAAAGCAGAGCAAGAGTGCCGGCCTTCTACCGGCAGAGCATCCAGAACGCGGTAAACCAGCAGATCAATATTGGCAAGTCGAAGCACCGCACGATGCTGAACCGTGAGGCAATCGGGCAGGTGGTTTCCTACTGCACCATCGCGGCCGCGCATGATCTTTTGGACTGGGGCGAGAAAGAATCTACCATCCTGACCCTGAAAATGAACAATGCTGCATCCCGGTATATTCTGGATCATGACAAGTACGGTGCACCGGAAGCAAAGAAGCGGCTGGAAGAGCGCGCCGCCCACCTGATGCCGGAAGAGTTCTGGCTCCCGGCGGGTGATCTGGTAGGCTCTGAAAAAAAGTTGCGCATCCTGGCAGAGCGCCGGGACGCTGCAAAGATGATTATTCGCTTCATGGCTGAATCGCTGGAAGAGATGGAGTACATCCCTGAACAGATCGAGGCTGTAAAGAAAGAAGCCAAGGCGAATTATGACCAGTTCCTTGAATGGAGCAAAGACGGTGAGGAAGTAGCCTATGACCGTCTGCGCCGCGTCATCGAGGACATTTACGGTGTAGGTGCCATGGTAGAGCGTGTAGAGGGCGAGGACCCCATTTTCGGCAAACCCCTTTTCAAGAAAGACTTTTGAATTTCGGGAGGATTGAGCAGTGAAGGTACACGAGGCGGAAGTAATCTTGAAGTATTATGCAGACATCCCGCAGCGGATAGAGATCATCCGCCGCCAGTGTGCCGCGCTGAACGATGAAATAGACCCTATGCGGGGCATGGGAACAGATGGGATGCCCCACGGCGGGGCACCTGGGGACAGCACCGCAGCAATGGCCTGCAGGATGGAAGAACTGGGCATCGGCGAACAGCTGCGCCAGCTGGAACAGCAGCGGGCGGTTTTGCTGGAAGATCAGAACATCATCCGGGAACAAATGAACCGGCTGGACAGTGGCCACAATCTGATTCTGACCAAGTTCTACATCGGCCACAAAAAATGGGAAGAAATCCAGCCCAGCACACGGTACAGCGTCCGGCATTTGAAGCGCCTGCGGAACGTGGCTCTTGCGCAGTTGGGCCGGGGCCTGGAACGGCTCCCGGAGTGCGCCGCTCTATTATCGCGTGCGTTAAACACGCGCGAGGACAAGCCGCGGGCGGATGCCTGGGCAGAGGGTGATATTCTCTTATAGGCAAGGCGGCCTGCGGAACCTCATGTGCAGGCGCTTCCGCAAAATCGTGTCCACCAGCCGCAGAAAAACAAACACGACTACCCCGAAAATCTGAAAATAGGCATAGAAATAACCCGGCGGGCAGTTGGCCTACCGGGTTTCGTGCAAAGGAGGACAAAATTATGGGCAAAAGCGCAAGAAAAAAGGTTCGGGTACTGCCCGGAAGAATGTACAGACTGGTGCGGAGCGACAGGAGCATTTACCGTGATGCAGAAAATGCGCTCAAAACCTGCTTTCTCGAAGAAGCCGAAGAACAGCGGAAAGAACGGGAAGAGGGCGAACGGTGCAGGTTCGTGAGAATGATCCCGGACGGTGGCGTTGAATTGATCTCCAATGCAGGCAGCGTGGTTCGTTTCGAGAGCACAGAAGATCTTGTTAAAACGCTGCGTTTCGCAAAAGACGTGCAGAGGATTGCGGAGGTCTGGAAAAATGGAAATTAAAACCGAATTAAAAAAGCATATCTGGAAAATCATCAAGAAAAGAGCAGCCAGGAAGTGGAAAAGAAGAAAGGCCGTGAAAGCCCAAGATGGCTTACCCCACATGATTGATTTGGATGATCGCACTGACGATGAACTGACGGATGAAATGCGCTACAAGTGGAGTTTTTGCCCGATAGTCACCGAGGAAAAAGAAGGATGCGTTTCTATGTTTGCCCCCGGCGGAAATGTAATTCGATTCAAGGACAAGGAAGCGGCACAGCTGGTCTTTGATGCTATCATGCGGTCATTCGATAGAGTGTGACAAGGGAACTTCAATGATTTCTACGCCTTTTAGCGGTATCTTCCCGTGATGCTTATAGGCGATATACTGACGAACAACATAGTCCAGCTGTTCAAACGAAAGCTGCTGCTGGACAATAACGTGCAATGTGTAACCGCCAATTTGAATAAGATGCTCAAGCTGCCCCTCTTTGTTCAAGACAAAACGGGCAGTTCCGTGACGTTTTTCCTGTATAACAGAATCCTTTCAACACTATAAGCCCGTCAGGTCATCGACCTGGCGGGCTGTTTGTTTTTTTGTGATTTACTTTTCGTGCGGCTGCTCTGGATCCGGCGGCGCGTGGCGCTTGATGATGATCTGCGGCGCGTTCGGGTCCCGGCCTTCCTCCGCGTTGGCCTTGGCAATCTGTTCAGCCAGGCCGACCGGCAGGCCGTTTTCATCCAGCGGCCCGGTGTAGCCCTCATAGTCCACAATGTCGATGCAGGGCGGCTCCGGGACCGTCTTGTAGTACCGGCCGTCCTCATAGTTCAGATCCGTTACCCGGTTCCAGTAGCAAATGTCCCCGTGCTGCTCCTGGGCGGCTTCCATTGCATCTCTGGCCTGTTCTTCCGTCAGACCATCGAACAGCATCCGGGCGCCATCCCCGAAAGCGGCGACCAAACGCCAAGGGGCGAAAAACTCAACTTCATCCATGAAAATACTCCATTTCGTGCCGTTTCCGTGAATGAGTTGGGGTTTTGAGCACGGAAAAGTCCAATTCATTCACAAAAAAAGTGAATTTCGTGTACAAAATCAGCGATTCGATTTCGTGGGGATGTAGCCATGCAGGCAGCGATTAAAACCGCGTTTCGTGAGGGCATCGGTCACTCTGTCCTCTGGGAAGTAGAAAACAAGTTCGTTCTCAACAAGCAGGTCAGACCCGGCGGGATGCTCTGCACCGGTGTACCAGTCTGTTTCCGTGTCATACTTTCGGTGCAGATACTTGTAAACGTCCCTCTGGGCCTTGTCGAATACCTCAACGAACGAGAAAGACGCGCACGGTGGAAGTTCCGTTGCCAACATTGGCACGTTCTGCGCCAGCCATTCGGCCATCACCGCTTTTGCGGCATTTCGTTTCGGCTTGCCCTCCCGGTGCACCGCATCCAACAGCTGCACCACAAGCGGCTTTGGCAGGTCGTTCAACACCTCTTCCAGCGGGTAAGGATTTTCGTGCAGCAGCGGAGAGGTGCGCAGTTCCGGCACAAGATCGAGTTCGTGGCAGGTGATGGGCTTCTGCCGGTCATCTACGCGCTCGCTGGTGTAGCGCAGCATTTCCTTGATCTCGTTCTGCGCTGCATCGGAAAGCTGCTCCACCAGGTCGAGGCAGTCTGCAAAACTAAGCTGCGCTTCGTTCCGTTCGCCGGTGCTGCGGCCGGTCTTATAGGCTGCGTCAATGATACCAAGTTCCATAGCCAGACGGAAAACGTGTTTGCAGGGCTTTTTCCGGCGCACAAAGTCGTTGCAGGTGCAGCTTGCAAGGCTGGTCTGGTACGGATCTTTGCCGGACCCGTAGAAAACACCGGTTTCGTGTTCCTTGTCAATGCTGATGGGGCTGGTCTTGCTCTGCTGGGCGCTGGCAAGGCGCTTCTCTTCGTCCGCGTCTGCTGCGTGCTCTGTCCATGGGCCAAATGCAGGGATCATAGTCATAAGTGGGAACCTCCTCGTCAAATTTCGTTACATCAATGATAGATTAAAACGCAAATAAAAGCAATAAAAATACAAGAAGATTTCGTGACGGAATACGAGAATAACCCCGGCGGGCTTCCGGGGTTGGCTGTCAGAACGGCAGGCCGGTATAGTTGCGCATGGGAATGGCATCGGCGGCGGGCACCAGCATATTGAGCAGCTGCCGGTATAATGCCGGGTTCGCTGCACGCTGGGTGCGGAAGTCCTCCAAAAACTGCGCCTGCGCTGCCAGATCGGCCAAGTTTTCGTCGTCCACGTTGTAGCATTGGCATTGATCCGGCCCGGCGGAGTATATCCAACATCGAACCATGAAAACACCTCCTTTCTGTTTCGTGATGTTCCCGACGTAAATGTCGGGAAGATGGGGCGGGGTTGCTTTGTCCGGTGCAGCCCTGCCAAAATATCCGGTTTCGTGTTAAGCGTTCAGCTGCAAAAACGTGCTCTGCGTGGGGATCAGGTGCCGGGTGAGGGTGTCGGTGTAGCTGGCCTCCCCCTCGTAGCTGTCAACCACCCGGCGGTCTGCGGCGGCCATGTCGTGGTAACTCTTTTTACCGTAGGTGGGCGGCAGCCAGCCTTTGCGCTGTCCGGCGTAGAGGTTAAAGGACTTCAAAACGTCCGTGTTTGTAAACTCGATGTGGCAGGTGCCTTTCTTGTAAAACGTAGCGGTGAAATAGTGCAGCTGGATCTTCTGGGTCTGGCCGCTCTTTTCGGCGGCATCCAGCACGGCGCGGAGTTCGTCTCCATTGTAGGGCTTGCCGTTCGTGTCCAGGAAGTGCAGCACCCGCTCGATCTGGGCAACATGGCCTGTTGCGTTGTACCGGGGGCAGAAACGCCCATCGTATGTATCAAAGGCGTTGCAGCGGAAAATGACCTTGCGGTTGATTTTGTACGCGGAGTTCGTGCACCAGCCGTTGTAATAATGCACGTTCTTGCTGTACTCGTCGTTATAATGCAGGTTCGTCCAGTCATCGAACAGCTTTATAATTTCGTGGTCGATGCTGGAAAGAAGATTTCGTGAAATTTCTTCCCGGACGGTCAGAATGTTGTACGCGCTGAAGTCGTAGCCTTCAAGCTCTTTGATTCGCTTCTGGTAATCCTGCTGCATTTCGTAGGTCATCGCATCGAACAGCTGCGGCATTTCAAACAGCTGTTTCCAGTACATCCCGCGCAGTTCCCGGATAGCGTCGTTATAAGATTTCGTGAAAGCCATCACAGGGTTTTCTTTCTTACCAGCGCCGGCAGAGGAAAACAACGACTTGATTCCGTTGTACTCTTCATAGATCCGGCGCACACCCTCTGCGGCGGCGTTGTACCGCTCAATAGCTGCCGTGATGGGGTCGGAAGATACCAGGGCGGCAAACTCCGGGTTTTCTCTCAAGCGCTCTGCGGTTTCGCTTTTCAGATCCAGGCGGATCCGGCTCACCGGCTCACGCTCTGGGATGTCCACGGATACTAGGGCAACTTCCACGCGGGCGGAGCGGCGGGCGTTCTTGAACGCATCC
>ULZT01040887.1_pt1 | contig 17082 bp, 9 predicted proteins | sample 1963371 | NCBI WGS metagenome assembly ULZT01 (sample SAMEA4835897, study PRJEB28245) | human gut metagenome | biome: gut microbiome; material: fecal sample | place: Denmark | collected 2008
GTCCCATCCGAATCCGCGGAGCCCGTCAGAACAACCTTCGCAACCTGGACCTGGATATTGAACCGGGTACGATGACCGTCATCACCGGCCCGTCGGGGTCTGGCAAAAGCTCGCTTGCCTACGACACGCTCTACGCCGAAGGGCAGCGCCGCTACGTCGAAACGTTCAGCGCTTACGCCCGGCAATTTCTGGAGCGCTGCGATCGTCCTCAGGTCGACAAAATCGACGGCGTACCTCCGTCCATCGCCATCAATCAGTCCAACAGCGTCAAAACGTCGCGCTCGACCGTGGGCACGATGACGGAAATCAACGACTGCCTCAAGCTCATCTTCGCGCGAAGCGCTGCTCTGTTCTGCGGTCAGTGCGGAGAACCGGTCAAGGCGCGCAGCGCAGGCGACATTGCCGAAGAAATCGTGGCGTGGGCCCAAACGCAACCTCAGGCACGTCTGAGCATCTGCTTTGCGGTTCTGGTTCCCAAAAATCTCGAACGGGACGTGGTGCTGGGCGGCCTTTCCGCACAAGGCTTCACGCATATCCTCGAAGAGGAATCAATTGAAAACAAAAGCAAGCGACTGTGGGTAGCGGCCGATCGCGTGCGCGCCTCACGCCTGACGCAATCGCGCGCGGTCGAAGCCGTTGAAAAGTCGCTCCAGCTCGGAAAAGAGCGCGTTCTGTGCGTCTACGCACAGGCCGAAGACGGCACCCTTACCAAGCGCCGTTGGGTGACCGACCTCACCTGTCCGGTGTGTTTGCATCGTTACGCCGCCCCCACCCCGTCTCGCTTTTCCTTTAATTCGGCCGTCGGCGCATGCCCCACCTGCCGCGGCTTCGGCCGCGTGATCGGCATCGACTATTCGCTGGTGATTCCCGACGAAACGCTCACGCTTGCACAAGGCGCCATCAAGCCCTGGCGCACCGCCACTGGATCGGAATGCCAGCGGGACCTTGAAAAATGGGCACCCAAGCGCGGCGTGCCGCTTGACGTCCCCTGGCAGAAACTCACGGCCGAGCAAAAGAACTGGGTCATCCACGGCGACAAGGAATACAACGGCAAAAACTGGCGCACACATTGGTACGGCATCAAAGCTTATTTCGATATGCTCGAATCGAAAAGCTACAAGATGCACGTGCGCGTGCAGCTAGCCAACTACCGCGGCTACGCGTTGTGCCCTGACTGCCGAGGCGCACGCCTCATCGGTGAAAGTCTGTTGTGGCGTCTGGGGTCGCGCGAGGCGTCCGACGCCGCTGTGTTGCCAAAGAAAGGACTCTACAAGCGCTTCCTCCCTCGCGGCTTGGGTAAAGCGGCTCTCGAAAATTTCGAGTCGCTGCCCGGGCTTGCCATGCCCGATCTGATGAACTTGCCGATCGAAGACATCAAGCGCTTTTTCGACGCGCTGCTGCAAGAGACCCGCGACGAAGCGGCGCGGCTGGTGGCCGAAGAAATTCGCACGAGGCTCACATACCTCATTGACGTCGGCGTGGGCTACCTGACATTGGGACGCCAAAGCCGCACGCTTTCGGGCGGCGAAGTGCAGCGCGTCAACCTCACAACGGCGCTCGGCACCAACCTCACCGACACACTCTTTGTGCTGGACGAACCGTCCGTAGGTCTGCATCCGCGCGACATGGACCGAGTCAACAGCATCATGACCGGACTCAAGGAGGGCGGCAACACGCTGGTGGTGGTCGAGCACGATCCGCAGGTGATGACTGCCGCCGACCGCATCATCGACATGGGACCGGGAGCCGGCACCAACGGCGGTGCGATCGTTTCCGACGGCACGCCCGATGCGGTTCGAGCTTCTGACTCGCTCACCGGGCTCTACCTCAGAGGCAAACGCTCGACCATGCCCGAAGAACCCAAAAAACGGCCAGAGGCGTTTTCTGGCTTCCTGACCGTGACGGGAGCGCACGCACACAACCTCAAAAACATTACCGTCAATCTGCCGATCGGCGCTTTCACGGCGCTCACCGGCGTTTCGGGATCCGGCAAATCAACGCTTGCCAACGACGTCATTCTCGCTGCGGTCGAATTCCTGAACAAGAACAACAAAGACAATCCGCCGGACGTTTTCGCGTCCGTTGAAAGCACCTGTCCGGTAGGCGAAGCCGTCTACGTGAGCCAATCCGAAATCGGTAAAACGAGCCGCGGAAATCCGGCCTCCTATTGCGGCGTCTTTACCGACATCCGCTACCTTTTTGCCAACACGCAACAGGCTCACGAGCGAGGATATACCGCGGGCACCTTCAGCTTTAACTCGGGAACGGGCCGCTGCCCCACCTGTCAGGGTGCAGGTTTCGAGCGCGTTGAAATGCAGTTTTTAAGCGACGTCCTCTTACGTTGCCCGGACTGCAACGGCACCCGCTACCGCGCTGAAACGCTGGAAGTGAAGCTTAACTATCTCGGCCGCGGCGAAGCCAGCATCGCCGACGTACTCGAGATGACAGTGTGCCAGGCCTACGACTACTTCCTCGGCGAACGTTCAATCGAACGCGCGCTTCAAAGTCTCATTGATGTCGGTCTCGATTACGTCAAACTCGGTCAGCCGCTTTCCACCCTCTCGGGCGGCGAAGCGCAGCGCCTGAAGCTTGCGCAGATTCTCGCTGAAACTGAATCGGGCTACGACTCCAAACGGCATCTCTACATATTTGACGAACCCACCACGGGGCTTCACTTCGATGACATCCGCAAGCTTCTGAAAGTCTTCCGTCGTCTGGTGCTCAACGGTCAGACCGTGCTGGTGATCGAACATAACCTCGACGTGATTTCCGCCGCCGACTGGGTGATCGACCTCGGTCCCGAAGGCGGCGACGAGGGCGGACAAATCGTGGCGACCGCCACCCCCGAAGATCTTCGCTGCAACTCCCGAAGCTACACGGGACAGGCGCTGGCCGCCTACGACAAGATGATCGGCGAAGAAAGCGTGCCGATGACAGGACTTTTCGCCCAGCCGCACACCCGCGGCCGCACAAGCCCGGGGCGATCGCTGCAAAGCATCTGGCGCGGCGCGCGTCAAGGCGACCTGGGAATTTTCGGAGCACGTGAACACAACCTCAAGAACATTGACGTCGTGATTCCAAAGCGGCGTCTGACCGCCGTGACCGGCGTCTCGGGCTCGGGCAAATCAACGCTTGCCTTCGGCATCGTCTTCTCCGAAGGTCAGCGGCGTTATCTCGAAAGCCTCAACGCCTACGCGCGCTCCATCACACAGCCGCCGCCCAAGGCCGATGTCGAAAGCATCACGGGCATTGCTCCCACGGTGGCAATCGAACAGCGCACAAGCCGAGGAGGCCGCAAGTCAACGGTGGCAACGATCACCGAAATCCAGCATTTCCTTCGTCTGCTCTACGTCAAGCTCGGCACGCAGTATTGCCCGAAGTGCGGTTCGCTCGTACGCGAACAGACGCAGGAGCAGATCCTCGCGCACGTCATGAAGACCTACCGCGGTCAGCGCGTCACGTTGATGGCACCTGTCGTCGTAGCTCGAAAAGGCACCTACCAGGAAGTCGCACAGTGGGCGCACTCAAAGCTCAACGCCCATCAAATCCGCGTTGACGGCAAATGGGAACCCACTTCACCCTTCCCGCTGCTGTCGCGCTACAAAGAGCACACCCTTGAAGTGCCGACCGGCACATTTAAGGTTGAGCCGCAAACCGAGGAAAAGATTCATCAGGCGCTCACTGAAGCGCTCTTCCACGGTCACGGGCTGGTGTGCGTGGCAAGCGGCCGCAAGGCGCTCCCAAATTCCGGCGATCTGTCTGAATCCGAAGAAGGCACCGTGGAAATTTTGTCCACCAAGCGAGCCTGCCCGGTGTGCGCTGTCAGTTTTCCGGAGCCCGATCCGCGTCTGTTTTCCTACAACAACAAGATGGGTTGGTGTCCGCAATGCACCGGCACGGGCCGCGTCGGCATCAACGCCGAGGAGGATCAGGCTCTTGCCGATGATGAAGAAGCGCTCTCGGCGGCCGTTTGTCCGGCCTGTCACGGCATGCGCTTGAATCCCGTTGCGCTTGCCGTGAAGTTCGACGGCCGCTCGATCGGCGACACCACGGCAATGTCAGTCGACGAAGCGCTCGAAACAATGCGCGCAATCAGGCTCAAGGGGCGAGACAAAGCCATCGGCGGTGACGCCGTCAAGGAAATCATTTCTCGTCTGGAATTCCTGCAAAAGGTGGGTTTGGGCTACCTGAGTCTAGATCGCGATGCGCCCTCATTGTCGGGCGGAGAAGCGCAGCGCATTCGTCTGGCCGCTCAGATCGGCAGCACGCTCCAAGGCGTCTGCTATGTGCTTGACGAACCCACGATCGGCCTGCACGCCCGAGACAACGCGCGTCTTGTGGACATGCTCACGGAACTCAAAAACAAGGGCAACACGGTCATTGTTGTCGAACATGACGAGGAGCTCATCCGACGCGCCGATCATGTGGTCGACATCGGTCCGGGTGCGGGCAGCCGCGGCGGCGAACTCATTGTCGAAGGCTCACTCGAAGATGTCTGCGCCCACGAAAAGAGCGTCACCGGCCGTATGCTGCGTGAGCCGCTCGCGCACACAGGCAAAGCAAAGCATCCGGTCGACGACGCTACACCGCGTCTGACAGTGCGCAACGCCTCGCTTCACAACCTCAAAAACATCACGGTCGAGTTCCCGCTCGGCCGTCTGGTGGCCGTCACAGGTGTCTCGGGATCGGGCAAATCGACGCTCGTGCGCGATGTGTTGCGTACGTCGTTGCAGGCGCGACTAGAATCCTCTTCATCCAAGCTTCGTGGGTGCGATGCGATCGAATGGGACGAAGACGCTCCTTTGGGACGTGTGCTGGAAGTCGATCAAACCCCGATCGGAAAGACGCCGCGATCGTGTCCGGCAACCTACGTGTCGTTCTTCAACCACATCCGAGATCTTTACGCACAGACGCCTGAAGCACAAGCGCGAGGCTACCAGCCGACCCGCTTTTCCTTCAACACGCCCGAAGGCCGCTGTCCGATCTGCGAAGGCCAGGGACAGGTGAGCGTCGAGATGAGCTTTCTGCCCAACGTCAAGATGCCGTGCGAAGCGTGCGGCGGCATGCGTTTTGACGAAGAAACGCTCGCTGTCAAATGGATGGGAAAGAGCATCGGCGAAGTATTGAATCTGAGCGTTGACGACGCGCTCGAACTTTTTGCCAATCGTCCCAAGATCGCCAAGCCCCTTGAACTGCTGCGCGCCGTGGGGCTCGGCTACCTTCGCCTCGGTCAGCCTTCGTCAACGCTCTCCGGGGGCGAGGCCCAACGCATCAAGCTTGTCACAGAGCTTTCCAAGGCCTACAGCCAGATGCGTACGCGCCGAACCGCGCACACGTTCTACATCCTTGACGAGCCCACCGTGGGCCTTCACATGGCCGACGTCGAAAAGCTCATCAATGTGCTGCATAAGCTCGTTGAAGCCGGAAACACCGTGGTGGTGATTGAGCACAATCTTGACGTCATTGCGGAAGCCGACTGGGTGATCGATCTCGGTCCGGAAGGCGGCCCCGAAGGCGGCAAGGTAACCGGCGAGGGAGAACCCGCTGCCATTGCCCGGAAGAAAACCCCGACGGGCATTGCTCTCAAAGCGTTTCTTGCCGAACACAAAGCGCGTACCGATCGTAAAGCCAAAACGGCAAAGGATGCATCATGAGCTTGCACGTCTTTAAGGTCGGCGGATGCGTTCGCGACCGCCTCTTGCGGGAACAAGGCCTCGACGCCCCTACGGGCGACATCGACTGGGTGGTGACAGGCGCCACCCCCGAAGCGATGCTCGCACGCGGTTTCATACCGGTGGGCGCCGATTTCCCCGTCTTTTTACATCCGAGTACGCACGAGGAATATGCTCTGGCGCGCACCGAACGCAAAACCGCCAAGGGCTATCACGGTTTTACGTTTTACACGGCGCCGGACGTGACGCTCGAAGAAGACCTGCGTCGACGCGATCTTACGATCAACGCCATGGCCGAAGACAACAAGGGCAACATCATTGATCCGTGGGGCGGTCAGGCCGACATCAAATCCCGCGTGTTAAGACACGTCTCGGAAGCATTTTGCGAAGACCCCGTGCGCATCCTGCGTCTGGCCCGCTTTGCCGCACGGTTTCCCGACTTTGCTGTTGCCCCCGAAACGCTTGCGCTTTGCCGGCAAATGGTGGATTGCGGAGAAGTTGACGCCCTGGTGCCCGAACGCACCTGGCAGGAGTTGCGCAGAGGACTTGCCGAAGTCAATCCGGTGCGCATGATCGAGGTGTTGGAAGAGTGCGGTGTCTGGAATCGAATTTTTGCCGACATCTCCGTCACCGGCCGTGTTCGTGAAGCACTGCTGCGCGCCGCTCAACGCAAGCTCGATACCGCTCAACGCACGGCGCTTCTTTTTGCCGAATTCGACGACCCGGTCAAACTGCGACAGCGTTTGCAGGCGCTTCGCGTTGATGCCGACACGATTTCGCTGTGCGAGATCTTTTGCCGGTTGCACCATACGCTTTTCACTCTGCATGAAGCCGGCGATTACGTCACTTTTCTGGAAGCTGCCGATGTCTTGCGCCGTCCGTCTCGATTCGAGTCTTTTCTGGCAACTTGCGCAGCGTTTGACCCGCAGATCGATTTTGCAGACCTTCGTTTGGCCGCTCGAGCATTTATTGAAACAGATGCGGGAGCCGCTGCGCGTCAAGCACAAGGTAAAAACGTGGCGCAGGCCGTGCGGCAAGCCCGCCTAGCTGCGGTAAAGTCTGCGCTTTGCCATAGCCTCTGAGGAATTTTTCGATGCCCTTTCTTGCTTCACTCGACCATTTGGTTCTGACGGTAGCCGATGTCCAAAAAACGATCGACTTTTACTGCGGCGTTCTGGGCTGTGAAGAAGTTACCTTTGGCGACAACCGCAAGGCCATTCGCTTTGGTGACCAAAAAATCAATCTGCACATCAAGGGAAACGAAGTTGCGCCGCACGCACTTTATCCGACGCCCGGCAGCGCCGATCTATGTTTTTTGAGCACCGTTCCGGTGGCGGCCTTGGCCGGTCACTTCAAGGCTCACGGCATTGCGGTGGAATTGGGACCGATAGAACGCACCGGTGCCACGGGGAATCTTTTGTCGATTTATGTGCGCGACCCCGACGGCAACCTCATTGAAATTGCCAATCGCAAACGTCCGATTTTCTAGAGAAACTTCCCGATCAGGAAGAACAGAAGAAAGATCAGCAGCGTGCTGGCAAGCGGAATGCTGATGCGGCGACCGAACACCCGGAAGTTGATATCTCCGGGCAATCGGCCGAGACCGAACCGCGAAAGCCAAGGCACACAGGTCATCAAGACCATGATGCAAACCAAAATAACTAAAATCCAGCGCATTGGCGCATTGTAAAGCCTCCCGCGGCTTCTTCCCGTCTGCGCCGACTCCTTTGCGAAATCATCCGAATGTCCTCCTTATTTGAAACATTGACTCTGACCTGCCGCCGCATCGTTCTTGAGGATTTGCAGGTAGACATGGAAATCGGCGCGCACGCCGAAGAACACGGCCGCACACAGCCCGTGCTCGTCACCATTGAAGCCTGGGTACCGTTCGAATACAGCACGGCCACGGGCGACAATCTTGACGAGGTCTACAGCTACTCCGTCTTGTCGCAAATCGTGACCGAAACGGTTTCCGAAGGACACATCCGTTTGCAGGAAACCTTCGGCGACCGACTTCTCGATCGCATCCTCGCCGACAAACGCGTTGCCGCCGCACGCGTCAAGACCGCCAAACTGCACGCTTGCGTCGGCGCCAAGGCCGTTGCCGTCGAAACCTTCCGCAGCCGAATCTGAAATCAACGATCATGACCGAACACAACGCCTCCGACATTCCCGCGCGTCCGCTACGCATGACCAAAAGCCGCGCCGAAAAAGCCAAATTCATCGAAATCGCACCCGGCAAGCACATCGAAGCCTCCGTTTCGATGCGAAAACTCGAAAAACGCATCGTGCGCCTGTGCGCAATGGCCTGCACCGACTACGGCATGATCAAAGACGGCGACAAAATCGCCGTTGCCATGAGCGGCGGAAAGGACAGTTACGTGCTGCTTGATGCGCTTTTGAAACTCAAGGCTCGTGCTCCGGTGCACTTTGACATCATCGCTGTGCACGTCAACCAACATATTCCGGGCAGTCCCACGCACCTGCTCGAAGCCTGGCTCAAGGAAAAGGGCGTGGCTTTTCACATCGAAAATCAGGACACCTATTCGATCACGCAAAAGCTCATCCCATCGGGCAAAAACGTCTGTTCGCTGTGCGCCCGCCTGCGCCGCGGCATCCTCTATCGCGTCGCAAAAGAACTCGGCTGCACCAAGATTGCGCTGGGCCATCAGATGGACGACGTTGTCTCCACGTTGCTTCTTAATATGTTCTACGGCGGCCGAATCAAGGCGATGCCCCCGGTGCTCAAAAGCGATGATGGTCACAACACCGTGATTCGCCCGCTCATCTATCTGCGCGAATACGAAATGAGCCGCTGGGCCGAGATCTGCGGCTACCCCCTCTTTCCCAAGGATTTGTGCGGCGTGGGTGAAAACTTAAAGCGAAAAGAGATCAAGGCCTTGATGGCGCAGTGGGACAAGGAATTTGACAGCCGCATCTACAATCTCTTCATGAGCACCACGCGCGTAGCCGCTTCGCAGCTCGCCGACAAGACGCTTTATGACTTCACGCACTTCTGCCGCATTGCCGACTGCGGTGCGCCGGAAGAAGTGGAAGACTGAGAGCGGCATATCCTTTGGGAGGAACTCATGCTAAAGATCACGACGCCCGCTTTCGCGCATGAAGCTGAAATTCCAATGCGCTACACACAGGAGGCCGAAAACCTCTCACCCGAACTCGTTTTCTCTGGCGTTCCCGCCAATGCCCGCTCGCTGGTCCTCCTTTCCGACGATCCCGACGCCCCGGATCCGGTGGCACCCAAACGCATCTGGCTGCATTGGCTTGTCGTGAACATCCCGACCGAGACCGCAGGTTTTGCCGAAGGCATCCGCGACTATCCGCAAGGTTGCCTTGTCGCCGTCAACGACAGCGGCGTACGCGGCTGGTCCGGTCCGCGGCCGCCCATCGGACGCCACCGTTATTTCTTCAAGCTTTACGCTTTGGATACGGTGCTTGACTTGCCGGAGGACTTCACGCGTGCGCAAGCCGAAGCCGCCATGCAAGGACACGTCATTGAAAGCGCCGTCACCATGGGGACATATCTGCTTTCAAGCAACCGCTGACCACAAATCAGCACCCTCAAAAAGACAAAGACGCCCCGATCCGCCTCCTTTCGGAAGCGGATCGAAAGCGTCTGAATTAACGGGCTACGCCATCAGAAGCGATAGTCCACTCGCAGCTGGCCGAAGTACTCGGTCAAGTCGTCGGAACCTGCAGCAGCACCGGCCTCAAGACCGAAGCCGAAGTTGCCCTTGTTTGCCGTGATGCCGAGCTTCATGCGACCAACGCTATTGGACCAGACATCCATCGTGGTGTGGCCGATGGCTCCGACATCCGTCGTGGCATCCACTTCATCGTCGCCGAAGGCGGGAATGTAAGCCACGTCAACCGACGGCGTCCAGACCCAGCCGCTGGCGGTCTTCAGGTCACCCGCGTACTTCACGCCGATGGGCGTCGTCCACAAGTTCTGGTCGATATCGTCAACCTTGACGCCCTGAGACGTGCGGTAGCCGTCCGTGCTCACGCGCAGGTAGTTGACACCAACATACGGAACCACGCGGCTGTTTTCCGTAACATCGAAGCGAACTTCGCCGCGGACACCAATCGTCCACACGTCCGCATCCACGTCAGCCTTGTTGCTACCGATCATGCTGTGCGAAATGTCGTTTTCGCTCATCAGGTAGCCAACCTGACCAACCAGGTTGAACTGACCGAAGCGCTTGCCGACGTAGGCCTGCAGACCATAGTAGTCGACATCGTTTTCGACCTTGGAGTTGTCACCCTTGCCGTCCACGGAACCGGTACCGAGGTTGGCCAAGGCGCCGAACGTCCAATCGTTGGTGGTGTATTCACCGCCCACAACGAGACCGCCCAAGTCGTATTCAATTTCACCGAAGCCGGAGCCACCGCCCACTTCCGAGTGCTTGCCCGACACTTCGGCAAAGAGAACACCGCCGTTAACGAAGTTGTTGATGATGGACGCGCGCTTGTTGGCCGCTTCAATACCCATCATCGTGCCGTCAATGGCTGCGGTCTGCACACCGGCTGCCGTTGCCAGATTCATAGCAGCATTAATCTGCTGACCGCGATTGCCATTGTTCACACCCGTGTTGGACTGATCCAAGAAGTCAGAAATAAAGTCCGCACCGGGATTGTCGTGGTTCTTCAGATCAGACAGGAAGCCAAGGTCGGAGTCGCCGAGACCAACTTCACCCATTTCACCGTCTTCACGCTGCGTAAAGCTGTACTGATTACCGTTTTGCGCAACCTTGAAGAACACATTGTCCACGGACGTACCAGCCGTCGGGTTCTGCCCTTCCGAACCAATCGTTACCGTTTGTCCTTCGTCAACATTCACAAAGTGAATCAACGAACCGTCGGCAAAATTGGTCGAGCCAGAGACAATCGTACTGCCGGCAGCATCAGCTACCAACAACCCATCGGAACCAACGTAGAGGCCAATGTCCCCTGTCGGTACATCAGAACCAACCAACAATTTGTTCTGTTCTAAATTGACGGTGCCGGTCACGTAGGCAATTGCCTTGGATTGCGGAACAGAAGACCAGACCTTCCCTGCCGTTTCAGCATCGCTGTTCAAAGCCAAAAAGCCATTTTCGACCTTCATGGTCAGATCGAGAAGGCCTTCAGTTACATCCGAGGTGAGTGTTGCGGCACCGACGGTTTCCGCATCACCGATACCGAGTTCCTTGACACTGGCATTTGCCAACGATGTGAACTCAACGATGCCTCCGCCAATGACCTTCGTGGCTTGTTGTTCGCCAAAGTCGTACTTCAGACCAGAAACATCTTTGTAAGCCGTGATGGTGTCGAAGTCCTTTACTGTTTGGCCGTCCTTGAAAGCATACTTAGGACCAGCAAACGTCAGATTCGCCTCGTCAGCCCCCGTACCATCAATCAATTGACCTTGGAATGCACCTTCTTCTCCACCCGCATCCCCGAGGATAATCGTTGCAGTACCTACCTTCGATTCCGAGAGCTTTTCCTCAGTATCACCGGCAGAACTGACAATACCTCCAGCATAAATATTGCCGTTAACCGTTCCGCCCGCAATAGTGATCATCGCATTCTCGACAGTACTCAAAGATTTTTCGTAATCTTCCGGATTTCCCTGATAGTCACCATCTTGAGCAATGCCGCCAGCGTAAATGTCGCCATTAATCACGGCATTTCCTCGAACAGTAATGTTCACGGTCCCTACCGATGAATGAGCGCCGTTTGCCGCAATGCCGCCGCCAAAAATATTTGCTCGATTGACTTCATCACCAACGATGATGTCTCCCTCAACTCCTTCTTGAACCTCCTCAGAAGTATGCCCCAGAATGATATTGACCTCGCCAACATGGGCTCCACCCGTTTCCGCATTCTCATCACGCATACCGCTGGCTAAACCACCACCAACAATGGCGGCGGATTGTTTCTCCATAGCATATGCCAATGCATCCACGTGATCTCTAAACTCAGGTCTCGTTGCATTAGTATTGTTTGGCTTCTTATTTTCTTGTCCTGCAAATGCCGAGAAAGACAGCTTATTGATCGTTCCAGAATCAGCCACAATAGTGACGGTTCCAACCTCGGAGTATGCATTCTTCGTCGTTACTGGATTGCCATCCGCATCCAATGGATTGGTATCGTCAATGGCAAGGCCACCGCCGACGACGCCGTCAACGGATGCATCCCCGGTAACGCCAATCGTGACCGTTCCCGTGGTCGCTTGGGCTCCTATGCCGGTATTGGGTTCACTAGTACCCGTGAAGTACGAAATGCCGCCTCCCATGACACCGATGGTTTCACCGCCACTGAGGGTTATAGTGGAGGAACCAACAGTCGAAACAGCATTCAAGGTATCTTCACCAATGGACGCAGCAGACCCTGCAGCTAATCCACTACCAAAAATACCGACGTTGTACCCGCTCTTAACATTGATCCCCACCTTAGAAACGTAACTCTCAGCCTTTGACGTCGTTTGGAAATCCGAAGCCCCATTATTGGCTTGGTAGGCCAACGCCATGCCGCCACCCAAAGTACCGACAGTCACACCAGGCTTATTCAGTTTTTCTATCGCATGCTTGATTAGCGCATATTCCCCAACGCTCTCATGATCCTCAAGGTAGCGTTGAAGCTCGTCTTTGACTTCTTTGAGACCTTCAAAGAAATCCCCCTTCTCTGTCGAATCTCCAAAAACAGGTTCTTTCACATCATCGTTACCAATATTGATGGTCACTTCGTCTGCCACAACTTTGGAAGTAGACCCCTTTTCACTGTCATACATGGATTGAGAGGCTGCCAATCCGCCGCCGACAAGGCCATACGACGATGCCTCTGCCCCAACGTTGATAACAATATTTCCTGACGTCGTAATAGCACTGCCGCCCTGTTCCAGACTCCCTGTCAACACTAAGTTGTCTTTGATTTGGAGCAAAGCTCCATCAAGCAAGCTATCGACAACAGGAGAAATCTCTCCAGAAACCGCTGCGCCACCACCAATAGTCCCCACAACAAGACCGCCGTTGAGATCTATTTGTGTTCCTGCAACTGACGATTGAGCCTCCCCACCCAACACACCTGCGGCAAAACCTCCGCCCACTACGCCAACTGAAACCCCCTCGTACCCTTCACTGTTCGTTTCCGTATCGATTACGATGTGGGAGTTCCCTAACACCTCTGAAATTGCCGTACCACCCAGTGCAATTGCGGAACCACCACCAAACAAGCCTGCCACAGAAGAACTGCCCTTGATAGCCATATATGTAGATCCGTCAAGAACTGTCTTCGTGGATTCAGACGTGAAGTTTATTGTGCCTCCGAGAAGACCATTAAAAAATGATGCTGAACCTCCAAAGCCTCCAACGTTAATGGCTGAACTACCCCCAAACATCAAAAGGCTGTTACCCGACAACATCGTTACTTTGGTGTTACCCGTCCTTTTAATCTCTATTGAGGTAACACCTCCCTCTCCAAGAGGCTGTTCACTACCGAACATAGAGATGGTTCCCGACATCCCGGCTCCAACCACACGATCTCCAGCAACAGTTCCGATCAAGAAGGGATTCGTCTGCTCTTCTCCGCCAGCCGGATTGGTGCCAATTAGAATATTTGTGTCCCCAGTTAAAGTCACACTTTCTTCGGCGAGATCTAGCTTATTGACTGTTTTTTCCAGTTTGTCTCCCAAATTTTCTATTCCAAACTCTTTTCCCACCAGGTCCAGCGCCGTGTTAACAAGGCTATTGGTGAATACCCCTTGAGTACCACCATCAATAAAATTCTGACCTCCAGACACGCCAACCAAAGTCACAGTTCCTTCAGGAGTTCCCAATGCCTCAAGAATTCCATTGATTCCCGTTTCTTCACGATTCTTAATTGCCGAGATCAGCTTAGTAACATCACCATCCGTCTTAATTACAAGACTCTCACCATTGCCGGAAATGAATTTGGTCGAGTCATACTGACCTTCCCCGGTTCCGAAACTACCGTTGTCAATGGTCTTTGCCGCAGCCACTCCACCCAGCGCCATCGCGCCCACAACAGCCGCGGTCAGCACCGTCTTTGCCGCCTTTCCGGCTTTTCCCTGAGATGCCGTTGCTTCCGAAGCAACAACGTACGAATTTCTGAAGCGATTCCAAAGAACTTTGAATGATTTGTTCATGACACAACTCGCCAAGACAGTTAAGGTCATGCCTGCAAGAGATGCAAGCGCTCGGCCTTAGGCTACGCTTCCCCCCCCCCTTGCCTTGACGAAAATCAACATTCATTTATTTTCTCGGTGAATCAAAATTCATCCTCCCTCGCTACAACCATTTTTCCGTTTCACTTCAATTGGTTACATAAAATCCAACGGACTAGGCATTTTCTCCAATACAGACAAAAGAGCAACACTTACTTCCATTGACTTTTACTTTCACCTCTGACTGTGTTTCCGCATCCCTTTTCTTCGCTCCCTCCTTCACAAGACTTCTGTTCAAGCCCGTGACAACCCTCTCGTAATCCTTTAGCCCGTTTTGTTCCTCATTCGTTTCTTTTTGCTCATTTCTGCGTCAAAATTGAGCGTTGAGAAGAGGCACGGCGCGTTTGCGTGCGTCGGGCTTGTCTCACACATATTCCATAGGTTACTCACCCCTCGGAGTCAAACCCGATGTCACTGAAGCATATTTTTGCTGCCGCAGCCTGTGCGGCAACCGTCCTTACCTGCGGCCCGGTCTCGGCCGCCGATCCCGTGACCTACACCGTCGGCACGGGCGCAACCTATCGTCCCTTTGAATTCCAGGCTCCGAACAAGGAACTCGTTGGCTTTGACATTGACCTTGTCAAGGCCATCGCCAAGGAACAGGGCTTCAAGGTGGAATTCATCAACACGCTTTTTGGCGTGATTTTTGAATCCGTTCGCAACGGCGACCGCGACATGATCATCAGCGGCATCACCATCACGCCGCAGCGCAAAGAAGCCGTTGACTTCTCCTATCCCTACTTCGCCGCTCACCAGCTTATCCTCACCCAGAAGAATCTGACGGTGAAGTCCGTGGCCGACCTCAAGGGCAAGAATGTGGCCGTGGTGGCCAACTCGGCCGGCGACATCGCCTGCAGCAAGGTTTTCGGCAAGGCAAGCAGCAACATCAAGCGCTTTGACAACACCCCGCTCGTGCTCGAAGAACTCTCCGCAGGCGGCGTTGACGCTGCCGTGGGCGACATCGGCGTGTTTGCGTACTACGCCTTGCAGAACCCCGACAAGCAGTTCAACATGGCCCGCGATCCGTCCTTTGAAGACCAGTACTTCGGCATCGCCTTCCGCAAGGGCAACACAGAGCTGCGCGACAAGGTCAACGAAGGTCTGAAGAAGATCATCGCCAACGGCGAATACGCCAAGATCTACGCCAAGTGGTTCGGCGACAAGACTCAGCCGCCGAAGCTTCCGATTCCGTAACAAATCGGCCTGATCCGATCCCATACGAATCCCGACGGGCGCTTTTTGAAAAGAAAGCGCCCGTTTTGTATCAGGAATAACGCCCAGAAGCTCGAATCGGTCAAAAAGGCATAACCCGCATCGGGTAAAATATCCGCCGATTTTTTAAGCGCAATACTTTTTTACAGTGTTGTGCCGTCTCTTCCATTCCCCCACAACAAGGAAATCACGATGAGCGGATTTCGTTTTGATGTTCTAGCCGAATACTGGCCGCTGTTTGCGGAAGGTATCGGCATGACGCTCAAGCTCACCATCGGTTGCGTCATCTGCGGCGTTTTCCTCGGCATGCTGCTCGGCATGGCCCGCATGGCCGAAGCCCGTCACGACCCCTGGAAATCCATTCTTTATTACGGCGTTCGCTGGCCGGTCACCATCTGGGTGAGTTTTTTCCGCGGCACTCCGCTGTTCGTTCAGATCTTTCTGATGTACTTTGCCGTGCTGCCGGTGTTCATTCATCCGGTCGACGGTCTGATTATCTCGGGCAGCCTCGCACGCGAAATTCGCAGCAACTACGGTGCGTTCCTCGCCGGCTTCTTTGCGATCACGCTCAATGCCGGCGCCTACATGAGCGAAGTATTCCGCGCCGGTATTCAGTCGCTCGACAAGGGCCAGAGCGAAGCAGCCCGCTCCGTGGGCATGACCTACTGGCAGTGCATGCGTCACATCATCCTGCCGCAGGCTTTCCGCCGCATGCTGCCGGCCTTGGGCAACAACGCCATCGCCATTTTGAAGGACTCCTCTCTGGTGTCGGCCATCGGCCTTACCGAACTCGCCTACGCCGCACGCACCGTCGCGGGCGCCTCGGCGCGCTACTGGGAGCCCTATCTCACTATTTCCTTGATGTACTGGGTGGCAACGCTCGGCTTGGCCTGGCTCATCCACATGCTTGAAAAGCGCCTGGGCAAGGGAGACGACAAATGAGCAACAAAGACGTCATGATCAGCATCCGCGGGTTGCACAAGCATTTCGGCGATCTGGAGGTTCTCAAGGGCATCGACCTTGATGTGCACCGCGGCGAAAAAGTGGTGATTCTGGGCCCGTCGGGTTCGGGCAAATCCACGATGCTGCGCTGCATCAACGCACTGGAAGACCCCGACAAGGGCACGATCACGGTCGACGGCATCGAAGTCACGAGCCGCCGCACCAACATCAACAAGCTGCGCGAACATCTCGGCATGGTGTTTCAGCGCTTTAACCTGTGGCCGCACAAGACGGTGCTCGAAAACGTCATGCTCGGCCAGATGGTTGTGAGCGGCAAGGACAAGGAAGCGGCTCGCAAGAAGGCCATCGAAACGCTCACGCGTGTGGGACTCGCAGCCAAGGCCGACGACTATCCCGTGCGTCTGTCGGGCGGTCAGCAACAGCGTGTGGGCATCGCCCGAGCTCTGGCAATGGATCCCAAAGCCATCTTATTTGACGAACCCACCTCGGCGCTTGACCCCGAACTCGTTGGCGAAGTGCTCGCCGTGATGAAGAGCCTTGCCGACGAAGGCATGACGATGGTTGTAGTGACACACGAAATCGGCTTTGCCCGCGAAGTGGCCGACCACGTCGTCTTCATGGACGGCGGTGTGATCGTTGAACAGGGGCACCCAAGCGAAGTGCTCGTCAATCCGAAGGAAGAACGCACCCGCGCCTTCCTCAAGCGCGTGCTCTGACGCCTGTTGCAGGATGCAAACGCAAAGCCGTCGGCCGACGTCCGACGGCTTTGTGTGTCTAAAAAAGAAGGTGAAAACAAAGCTCCAGGCTTGTTTTCAAAATGTTTCGGTGCGGTTTCCCGAAAAGCCGCCGTCCCTATAATCAGTCCAGTTTTTACACGTGTTTTTCAAGAAAGCGAGACGTCCGACGCGACGCCGTCGCCCCCGTTCCGTGACCACGCAGAAATCCAAAACCAAATCCCGCGGCTGGCTCAAGTGGCTCGGTCGCCTGACCGGC
>ULZT01042917.1_pt1 | contig 16590 bp, 19 predicted proteins | sample 1963371 | NCBI WGS metagenome assembly ULZT01 (sample SAMEA4835897, study PRJEB28245) | human gut metagenome | biome: gut microbiome; material: fecal sample | place: Denmark | collected 2008
GGTAGTGCGAGTGTACAGAAATGTACCCGAAACTATTACTTAGACAGAGGAAAAACTAAATATGTCGTTTAAGTCCACTACCGGGGACTTAAATAACAAAAAAGATTGCTCTTTGTGCAGTCTTGACAAAAACCTTTGAGTAAAATCAAAGAAAATTGTATATTCCTCCATAGCTCAGTCGGTAGAGCGCATGACTGTTAATCATGATGTCACTGGTTCGAGCCCAGTTGGGGGAGCCAAAAGAGGCTCATAGTTTTTCTATGAGCCTTAATTACTTATATACAAAATTTATTTCCGGTAGAAGTGATAATTGATTTATCGGAAAGGAAAAGATATGGAGTTCGAAAATATGACAGACATACAATTTGATGTTCTTATGAACTCAATTATCCAAATAGTAAAGGATTCTGAAACTAAAGATGAAGCTGTTGAAAAGCTACAAAATTTAGTTAAAGGTAAAGAAAACTGATTACTTTCGCTAATCTGCTTAATTTAATATTATCAAATATATGAGTCAATCATTATATTTCTTATTTTAGAGATATAGTAATTGGCTCTTTTTTTATTTGGCAATCGTTTTTAATTTTTTGATTAGAACGGTTGCCTTTTTTTATTTACAAAAAATCGAAAGGAATGATTTTAAATGTATTTTACCGACACACCTGAACTCAGGAAGTTTGAAAGAGAGATGCGGCAGAAACCTAATTTTGACAGGTGAAATGATGATTGTGATGAAAATGAAATCTCACATTTCTCTGACAACAAAAATGTCAATACAAACAGAAAAAGGATGGAGGTTGATTTTGTGACAATAAAAATAAGAAGTCCTACTAAAGCTATTACTTAAATCAAAACTAAATAAATTGGAGAAGATAACTTGAACGAATACGAAAGACAGCGCAGAATAGCTGAAAGCACAAAGAAATTGTATCCGCCGGGAACAAGAATTGAGCTTATCAATATGAAGGACCCTTACGCACCTGTTCCGGCAGGCACAAGAGGAACAGTAAAATTTGTTGATTCAATGGGAACGATATTCCCTGAGTGGGACAATGGTCGTTCACTTGGTGTAGTTCCTGGTGAGGATTCATTCAGAAAGCTTACGCAGGAAGAAATCGAAGCAGAAAACCAATCCGAATCAGAAGTTGAAGATGAAACTCCTGATGAGGATAACGGAATGACAATAGGAATGTGAGGCGTTTTTTAATATATAAATCTTCGTTGGAATGAAGATTTATGGCAATCAGATTTTTTGATATGTTTGCTGGCATCGGTGGTTTCCGTTCCGGACTTGAAGCCATAGGCGGTTTTGAGTGCGTCGGTTACTGCGAAATCGACAAGTATGCAAAGCAGGCATATGAAGCAATGTACGATACAGGAGGTGAACTTTACTTTGATGACGCAAGAAAAATCGTACCCGAACAGTTACCCGATTTCGACCTTATTACCGGCGGATTTCCCTGTCAGTCCTTCTCAATCGCAGGAGCAAGAAAGGGTTTTGACGATACAAGAGGAACGCTGTTTTTCGAGATTGCTCGAATTGCTGCCGTTAAAAAACCTAAGTATCTCTACCTCGAAAACGTTCCCGGTCTCCTTAACCATGACTCAGGCAAAACATTTGAAACAATCCTCCGTACGGGGTCCCCGAAAAGCTATAAGCTTTTTGGGGAGAGGAGGCACAGCATATCGAACGAGTTTTTGACCGCTTGCGGTCGAAACGAGTAAGCGGAGCTTGTGCCGACGAGGGGTATGATGTGTGCTGGCAGATACTTAACAGCAAAAATTTTGGAGTTCCACAGTCACGAAATCGAGTGTTCATTATCGGATATCTTAGAGGACAATGTGCCGGAGAAGTATTATCTTTTACGCAAACAAGCGGAAAAGCTCTTATACAAAGAAAACCCAACGCAAGGTGAGCGAATCTACTCATCTAAAGGGCTAAGCTGTACACTGACAAGCGGTTCGGGAGGATTCGGCGGTCATTCGGGACTTTATCTCGTTGAAGATACTGAAAACTTTGGCTTGCCGATAAAATCTAAGACCAAAGACGGTTATCAGATCGCATATCCCGGCGACAGCATTGATACCGCCTTTTCGGGACAAAATTCAAGGCGTGGCAGAGTCGGAAGTCAGATAGCACACACGCTTACTACTTCCGCAACGCAAGCGTATTATTTTATCGACCTGAACCCCGATCCGAAGCTGACAGAAATTGCAAGGTGCATAACTGCAAGACACGATTCGGGAATCAGTAACCGAAAGGGTGAGCATTCAGGTGTATTCGTTGAAAGCACGAATTTTACAGATGATGAAAAATTCGCAGTTGCTTTTGTTGATCCAAACGGCGAAGTCCATATCGGCAGAATCAGAAAGCTTACTCCGAGGGAGTGCTGGAGATTACAAGGCTTCACGGACGATCAGTTCGACAAGGCAAAAGCGACTGGACTATCCGACAGCAGGCTTTACAAGATGGCAGGAAATGCGGTGACAGTAAATGTAATCTCTGAAATCGGGAAGATTATCAAAAAAGTAAACGATAAAAATTAAATAATAACAACTAATATCAATCGTTCCGAACGACTGATATTGGTTTTCATATATATAAGCCGTTGATTAGATTTTTTTAATTTAATCAACGGCTTTTTGTCGTTTCAGGGGCGATTGGTATTCCGAAATGGAGTGATGAATATCAAAACCCCTGTGAGTTGGATGGGAAATAAAACTTCCATCCTTCATATTTTGTACGCCCTGTTTCCTCTGAATTACGAAAGGTATATTGAGCCGTTCGGAGGCTCAGGAGCTGTACTTTTAGGCAAGAAAAAGCCTGATAAGTTCGAAGTTTACAATGACTATAACCATAATCTTGTAAACCTCTTTCGCTGTATGCGTGACAGACCTATGGCATTCATAAAAGAGCTCGGATTTTATCCGCTTAATTCAAGGGATGATTTCAATGCAATAAAGAAATTTTTTAAACAGGAAAAGTTTGAGGACAAATACCTTGATGAAGAATTGGAATTGACGAAGATTATTCTTCCCGACTTGAAAGCAGAAGAAATCATAGAATTGTATATAAAAATGAAACAAGACTACGACTTGCGCAGAGCAGTAATGTTTCTTAAACTTCTACGATACAGCTATTCAAGCAGTGGAAAGTCATTTGCCTGTCAGCCCTTTTCAGTAGTGAGCCTGTTTCAACTGATAGAGCAAGTCGGCAAAAGACTTGAAAATACTGTGATTGAAAATCAGGATTTTGAAGTCTTGATAAAGCATTACGACCGAGATAATGCCTTTTTCTACTGCGATCCGCCTTACTATTCAAGCGAGTATGTTTATCAGTGCGGTTTCACTTGGGATGACCACTTGAGGCTGAAAAACGCACTTGCAAAAGCAAAAGGCAAATGGCTTGTATCGTACAACGATTGCACAGAAATCAGAGAATTATATAACGGTTACTCATTCTTTGATTTTAAACGAATCCACAGTATGGTTCAAAAGTATGATGCAGGCAGAGAATTTCCTGAACTTTTGATTGCAAACTACGATTTGTATGAGCGAGAGCGTGCAAAGCCAAGACAATTAAGTCTGCTTGATTTGCAAACGGACAATGAAGAAAATTTAGATCAAATTTTAAAGGAGAGCATAATATCATGGAAAATGAAACAATGAACAATTTAGTATTTATAGGCATACCGCTTGATACGGTTATCGTGTCTGGAATCACATCTGATGCAACAGTTCAGGTTACGGCGACCAACGGTGTAATTGTTATTGAGAGGTGTGATGACATCTGTGAATGTGAAGAAAGTGACTGTCTTTGTGATGATTGCAGAGCAAAGCTCGGTCTTGATGAAAGCGAGGACGAGTAATGCTTAAAATGTATAGAGTCCTTGGCAAAAGAGGTAGAATTACTATTCCCTATGAAATCCGTCAGCGTATCGGTTTCAAATACAACGATGTTTTATCATTCACACAGCAGGATGATGGCTCGGTTGTTGTCAGGAGAGAAAAAATCTGCGATAACTGTAATGAATTTGCTGAAGAATTCGAGGAAAATTTCACCCTTGAAGATTTCCTCGACAGCCTATCCGAGGAAGAACAGAGAGATGCACTTGTTCATCTTTCTTTGAAGTGGGTGGAAAAACAGAATGTTAGTTTACCGTTTGCGTCTGCCAAAAAGAAGTGATTATCAGTTGGTATTCAAAAATCTCTGGACATTTGAAATTCTTTGGATATACTTAGTGCTTGAAAGGACGGCGATAGTATGAAAAAGAAAATCGCAATAATGCTGACATTGATTTTAGCAACAGGAACATTCACAGCTTGTACGGCAGAAGAAAAAATGTATAACAGTTCTTTATCACCCACGGTTTCAACTTCCGCGGGTGTTTCTGTATATACGGAATCTTCTGCAACGGCAACAACAGAAAAAGCGACTGAAACCACAACCCCAAAAAAAGCCACAGTTTCAAAAGAAACAGAGCTTTCGGAAGAGAATACCAAAACCAAAGAAAAAGCCGACAGTGGGCAAAATTCGGTGGTTGCTTCGGCAACGGATTCAATTCAGGAAACACAATCCAAGGTTCAGAACAACAGCAGGAATGTTGAGAGTGGCAATCAGCAAAAATCACAATCAAACGCTAAAAAGCCAACGCAGAAACCTACACCAAAGCCGACACGACCGCCTACCAAAGCAAAAACGGTTGATGTTCAGTATGCGGTGAGTGCCTGCATAGCCTACGGTCAGCAGCTTGGAATGAAATACGATTCCTCACTGAACACAGGCAACGCAAGCTGGTTCTCGCCCACAAACGCATCATATTATGATGATACGCAAAGACTGACAGCAGATTGCTATGGTGATGTTGAGTATGTAGCCTACTACTTCCAAAGCAGTGGCATAGCTCCGAGAGACTTATCATTCAATGTAATTGCAGAAAACAACAAAATATATGTAGTCTACTGTTGAGCATACGATTAAGCAAGGCACTCACTTCATTGTGGGTGCTTATTTTTATGAAAGGAAAATGACAATGAAAATCAATAATATTACACTCTCGGATCTCCGCCGTATGAACGGCAAGGAAGGACTCATCTTGCAGGGATGCGGCGGTGAAACACAGGAATGGGTGGACGGCATCAATAAAATGCTCACAGACAAGGGAATACTTCTTGACAATACAAAGTTTGAGAATGTTTCTGTGCTCAAGAGTGACGGCGTAACCTGTATTCTCTATCCCTTTGAAGATGTCCACCTTGATATCGGCAAGCTTGCAATGTGGAGATTACAGTCATACACAGCATTTGCCGGAACTTGGCTTTCCGACTATGTGGAAAACAAGCTCGGTGGATTTATTACCGATGAGCAAATCAAAGCAGAAAAGGTCAAACCTGACTGTGCGTTGATAGGTCAGGATGGCAATATATTCAATCTGTTAGGAATTGCAAGTCACATTCTCAAACAAAACGGTATGGCTGACGAGGCAAAAGAAATGTGTAGTCGTGTTACGAGTTCTGGCAGTTACTGCGAAGCGCTGAACATTATCGGCGAGTATGTAAATATAACGGACGGCAGTGAGCAGTCCGATGATATAGATGAAGATTTCAATGAAGGGCAGGCGATGAAATTATGATTGTATTTAAAACAGAATAAGACATCAATCGGGGCAAGGGCAAAATCTTGGCCCATATTTTTTATGAAAGGATTTTTAAAATGACGAACTTAATCAAAAATAAAAAACTTACAAGAATAACGGCACTTTTACTTGCGGTTGCCGTAATATTCGGAACAATGTTCTCACTCCCCGTAAGTGCGGCAAGCGGTGATAAGGTTACAATCACCTTTGATTACTGTTATGACAGCACCGGGAACACAATCAAATTCCAGCAGACCACAGTCAGCGACGGTTATACTGTAGGTACAGTGGGCGAAGAGCTGTGCAAGATTTTTGCAGACGGCAAAGAAGCCTATTGCATTGAACCCGGTCATACACTCTACTCAGGCAATACGCTGACAGAAAGTGCCTCAACCGTTTGGAAGAATTTAGGCTCGGCAAAGCAGAAAGCAATCAACATTGCTCTGCTTTACGGCAAACCCGGTTCAGAAAAAAGCTTAAGCGGAACAGAGGATCAGAAATGGGTAGCAACACAGCTGATTGTATGGGAGTTTGTTTCAGGTTGCAGAAGTACTGCTGACGGTTACAAGTGTATGAATACAAAGTTCATTGACGGCATTTGTGCAGGCGGCGCAAACCCAGGAGTCAAGTCGGTTTACAATGCTATCTCAAAAAGCCTTGCCAATTACTCAATTGTTCCAAGCTTTGCATCTGCAATCGCCTCAAAGGCTGAAACCTATGAGATGAAATACTCGGACGGAAAGTACACATTAACTCTTACCGACAGCAACAATATTCTTTCCAGTTTCAGTTTCAAGACAACAGGCGGTGTGAGCGCATCTGTATCAGGCAACAAGCTGACCTTGACTTCAACTTCGCCAGTCAACGATGCAGTAACATTCAACTCTGCAAAGTCAATGCCAAGCGTAGGAAATACAACTCTTGTTCCATATGGTGACGCAAGCCTTCAGGATGTAATCACAGGAGTTGAAAATGACGCTGACCCGATAAGAGCATATTTCAAGGTCAAGACAAGCTCGGGCAATCTCAAGCTTGTTAAAACCGCAGAGGACGGCAATGTTGCAAATATTGAGTTTACTGTCAAAGGCGATGGTTACAGCAAAACTGCAAAAACCAATTCAAAGGGCGAATTTGAATTAACCGACCTTGTCCCCGGAAAATACACGGTTACTGAGCATACTCCGACAGAGTATGCCGAACAAAAATCAAAGACCGTAAATGTTGAAAGTGGGAAAACGGCAACTGTTTCTTTCAGTAATGTTCTTAAAAAGTGGAAGCTGACTGTTACAAAAACAGACGCTGAAACAAAGTCTGCACAGGGTGATGCAACACTTGCAGGAGCAGTTTACGGAATCTACAATAACGGCAAACTGGTTGACAAGTACACCACCGATAAAAACGGCAGTTTTACCACATCTTATTATATTTGCGGTGACAACTGGACTTTAAAAGAAATTGACCCGAGCGAGGGTTATCTGCTTGACGAAACCGAATATCATATCGGTGCAGAGGCGAAAAAATATACGCTTGAAAACAACAGCGTTTCAATGGGTGTTACCGAAGATATACTGAAAGGAAAAATTGCAATTATCAAGCACACCGATGACGGCAGTACAAAAATTGAAACTCCCGAAAAAGGTGCAGAATTTCAGGTGTATCTGAAATCGGCAGGTAGTTACAACAAGGCAAAGGAAACTGAAAGAGATACTCTTGTATGTGATGAATACGGCTTTGCGGAAACAAAGGATTTGCCTTACGGCACATACACTGTTCATCAGACCAAAGGCTGGAACGGTACAGAGTTCATTGCTGATTTTGATGTGTTTATTTCTGAAAATAATAAGACTTACAAATACCTCATCAATAACGCAAGCCTTGAAAGCTATGTAAAGATAGTAAAGGTTGACAGCGAAACAGGCAAACAGATTCCGTATGCAGGTGCAGGCTTTCAGATTTATAATCTTGACGGAAAGCTCGTGACTATGACCTACACCTATCCCGAGGTTACAACTATTGACACATTCTACACGAACAGCGAGGGTTATCTAATTACACCCGAATCTCTGCCCTACAGCAAAGGCTATTCAGTCGTTGAGGTGCAGGCTCCTTACGGATATATCCTTGACAGCACACCTGTATATTTTGACATTACAGCAGAAAACACAAGTGAAGAAAACGGCGTTACAATTGTAAAAACCGAGAAGAAAAATACTCCGCAGAAAGGCACAATTACCGTAGAAAAAACAGGCGAGATTTTCTCGAATGTAACTGCAGTCGGCGGCGGATATACTGATGAAAACGGAAATGATGTTACACTTCCGACCATATATCAGCCTGAATATTCTGTAAGCGGTTTGGCGGGTGCAGTGTTTGAAATCTATGCTGATGAGGATATTACAACGCCTGACGGAACAGTTCGATATACAAAAGATACTCTTGTTGACGCCATTACCACAGGTGAAAAAGGCACAGCAACAAGCAAACAGCTTTACCTCGGCAAATACCGTGTTGTAGAAAAAATTGCTCCTAACGGATTTGTTCTGAACAGGACTGTAAATCATATTGCGCTCACCTATGCCGGACAGAATGAAAAGGTGACTAACACCTCAACATCATTTACAAACGACAGACAAAAGGTTGAAATCGACCTTACCAAAGTGCTTGAACAGAACGAGAAATTCAACATTGGCAGTAATGACGAAATCCTCAATGTTTCATTCGGACTTTACGCTGATGAAGATTTGAAAGCCGCAAACGGATCTGTCATTCCAAAGGACGGACTTCTTGAAATTATCACCTGTGATGAAAAAGGCAAGGCAACCTTCACCACCGACCTTCCAATCGGCAGTTACTATGTTAAGGAAATCAGCACGGACAATCACTATATCCTATCTGAGAAAAAATACCCTGTTGTGTTTGAATACGCAGGACAGGATACAGCAACTGTTCATATTTCTGTAAATGACGGTGAACCGATTGAAAATGAAATCATCTATGGCACAATCAAAGGCTTGAAGATTGATCGTGAAACAGGCGAAAATATCGCAGGCGCATTGTTCGGCTTATTTAGCACTGATGAAACAGAGTTTACAGAAGAAACTGCAATTTTAACATCTGAATCAAACGAGGGCGGTATTTTTGAATTTACCAATGTTCCCTACGGTGAATATATTGTCCGTGAGTTAAAGCCTGCTGAGGGTTATCTCCCTAATGAAGAAAACTATGCCGTAACAATTTTTGATAACAAGGAAATTATCGAAATCACAGTTGAGAACGATAAAATTCCTGAGTTAAAAACCACAGCAACCGTTGACGGCAAAAAGGAAGTCGGAGCAACAGAAGTGTTCACACTTGAAGATGTTGTAGAGTACAAGCATCTTGTACCCGGCAAGGAGTACACGGTTAAGGGTGTTCTTATGGATAAGGCAACAGGCGAACCACTTTTAATTGATGAAAAAGAAATCCGTTCAGAAACCACATTTACACCTGATGAACCAACAGGAGATGTTATTGTTTCCTTTGAATTTGACGCAAGATATATCAAGAAAGATACTGACATAGTCGTTTTTGAAAGCCTTTACAGTGAGAATAAAGAGCTTGCAGTCCACGCTGAAATTGATGACGAAAGTCAGACCGTAACTGTTAAACTTCCGAAAATCGGAACAAAGGCAAGTATTGAAGGCAAAAAGAAATTCACAGCTAACGGTGATATTACCATTGACGATGTTGTTTCCTACAAACATCTCACAGCAGGAAAAGAATACACAATCAAAGGCATCCTTATGGATAAATCCACGGGTAAGCAATTCCTTGTTGACGGCAAAGAAGTTTGTTCCGAAGTAACATTCACACCCGAAATAGCAGACGGCGAAGTAACAGTATCCTTTACCTTTGACGGTTCTGTAATTACCAAAGAAACAGAAATTGTTGTGTTTGAAACTCTCTACCGTGATGAAACGGAAATTGCTGTTCACGCTGACATTGATGACAAGGATCAGACTGTAACTATTCATCCGCAGCCTGAACCTGAAAAACCGCAGACAGGAGACAATTCAAATATCGGTTTTTGGATTGGTTTAGGTGCAGTTGCGCTTGGCGGTCTTGTTTCTGTGGTTATCATCAAACTCAAGAAGAAAGATGAGGATGATGAATAATGCACAGGACATATATCTGTTCGCCTTTGGGCGGTAATGTATCTGCAAATATTGAAAACGCAAAACGATATGCCCGATATGCGTTAGAGTGCGGTATGGCTCCGTTCATACCGCATTTTTATGCGCTGATTTTAGATGACAGCAACAAAGAAGAAAGAAACCTTGGTATGCTTGCGGGACTTTCTATGCTTTGGGTGTGTGATGCGGTCTGGGTTTTCGGTGATGAATTAACCGAGGGTATGAAAACAGAAATTCGCTTTGCAGAAAAACTGAACATCGAAGTCAGATATATATCGGAGAATGATCTAAGAAAATCGGAGGTAAAAAATGATAAAATCAAGAAAAATTAAGTTGTTGAAGTGGTTGGCAGGAATATCAGTAATACTGTTAATGCTCGGAATATCGGCGGTAACAGTCTTTGCCGCAGGCGATGTATCATCAGCCATTGAAAGCACATGGAACTCGGCACAAACACAGATTAAAAATGTTGTAAACAATGTTGTCTTTCCTGCGGTAGATATGATTCTTGCCATACTTTTCTTTGTTAAACTTGCTACTGCTTATCTCGATTACCGCAAGCACGGACAGTTTGAATTCACCGCGCCGGCAATTCTTTTCGGCTGTCTTGTGTTCTCGCTGACAGCACCACTGTACATTTGGACGATACTCTGATAACAATAAAAATAAGGCTGTTGTGTTAAGTCATAACAGCCTTTTGTGGAGGTGATTTATATTTTTGACTGGTTAGGAGATTTCATCGGCGGAATCGGAAGTGCCATAGGAGGTGTGTTCGATTACCTCGGTGAGCAAATCTCAAATGCTATATGGAACACAATGCTTCAGTGGCTTTATGAAACGATTTACAACGCTGTTGCCGACTTCTTCACAATGATGGGAAATATGGGAGCAGATGTGTTCGACCTCACTTGGGTGCAGGCGACAATAAACCTGTTTACGCTGTTTGGCTGGGCATTGTTCGTCGCAGGCACGGTCGTCGCCGTATTTGATGTTGCAATAGAATATCAGAACGGCAGAGCGAACATAAAGACAACTGCAATTAATGTCTTAAAAGGTTTCTTTGCCTGTTCGCTGTTCGGCGTTGTGCCTGTGGAACTGTATAAATTTTGCATCAGCCTGCAAAACACATTCTCAAAGGATTTGTCCTCCATAATGGCAGGACAGCAAAGCATTGATTTAGCAGGACAAAGCACAAGTGTTTTAGAGGGCAGTTTTGCAGTTGCAAACCAGACAACATTCGGATTATTGAATCTGTTATGTATGATTGCTTTTGCCTACTGCGTAATAAAAATCTTTTTTGCGAACATCAAGCGTGGAGGAATTCTGCTCATACAAATGGCGGTAGGTGCGTTGTATATGTTCAGCGTTCCGAGAGGATATCAGGACGGCTTTAATCAGTGGATGAAACAGATAGCGGCACTGTGCCTTACGGCATTTATGCAGACAACTCTGCTGTTCCTCGGGTTGCTAACCTTCCCCGGCAATATGCTTTTAGGACTTGGAATAATGCTTGCATCAAACGAAGTTCCTAGAATTGCACAGCAGTTCGGACTGGATTCATCAGTTAAAGTGAATATGACAAGCATTGTTCACGCAACAACAACTGCTGTTAATCTGACGAGAAGTGTTGCAAGGGCGGCTAAATAACTTAGTGCCAATGTTCTACTCCACTTATGTTGCGTAGAACATTACTGCTTTTTAGCGTAAAATTTCCGCTAAAAAGCAGAGGAGCAATGCTCCTTGGCACAAGTTGCAATCTATCGCAAAGTTCTAATCAAACAAGCTTGTTAGAACTTTGCTCCGATTTAAGACGAAAGGAATTTAAAGATTATGACCACTTATTTATATCCGCAAAATCTAAAAGCCACAGCCAATCTATGGCTGTGGAGCTTACGGGATTTTGCAATTATGAGCATAACGCTTTTGTTATCAATACTGATACTTGCACAGACGAGAATAATAGTACCTCTTGCGGTAACTCTCTGTTTCGGCTTTTTGTCAATAAGACTGGAAGATACAACAATTCTTGATTTCATACGCTATGCCGTAAAGTATTTTATATCAACTCAACAGATATATTTCTGGGCAGAAAGGGGCAAATAAATGAAGAACAATCAGAAGGAAACAAAGCACAAAGGCAAGTCCGTTCAGGATTTGATGGGCATAAAAACCTTTACGAAAAACGGTTTGAAGGTCGGCAAGGAAGAACTGATTTTTATATGGTTCAGCCTACAAATATTTCTGTGCTTTCCCACACGAATATCGAAATCAAGGTGCGCCACCTGATGATGGTGCTTTCTGCTGTGCCGGATATTGAGATCACCTGTACCGATTCCTGCGAGTGCTTCGATACAAACAAAAGCTATATCAAAGGCAGAATTGAAGCTGAACAGAATGAAAAAGTCAGAAAAATATTGAATAAGGATCTGGATTTTCTCGACAGCATTCAGACCGAAACCTCAACCGCAAGGCAGTTTCTGTTCATAGCAAGGTGTAAATCTTCAAAATCCGAAAATGTTTTGCAGAAAGCAAACAGGGTTGAGAAGATTATTTCAGACCAAGGCTTTGAAGTAACCAGAATGAAGAAAGCCGACATCAAGCGTTTTCTTGCAATATATTTTGACGCAAGTATGAACGGTGATTTGATGCCCGACTATGACGGCGAAAAGTATTATGAAAAGGAGCATATCTATGAAGAAACATAAAGAAAAAATCAAAATAGGAATTGTGATAGGCGTATTTTCTGTTGTTATAATTGCCTGCCTGGTTTCAATATTTTCACAGGTGTTTACAGAGTACAAAGAGAATGAAAGTTTTAAAAACCTTGCAGAAATTGTTACTGAGGAATCGACAGGTAATGATACTGAAAAAGAACAATTCATAAATCCAAATTTATTAAAAGTCAGTGATTGTGATAATGATGTTCAAGACGAATCGTCTATGTATTTCACGACATATTACGAACCTCATTTAATATCAGAACTCATTTCAATGAATTCCGAATGCTTCGGCTGGATAAGCATAGCAGACACAAACATCAATTACCCTGTTATGCACACACCGAGTAATCCGCAGAAATATCTGAACAAAAACTTTTACGGCGAGTACAGCTTCAGCGGTACACCGTTTCTGGACAGCAGATGTTCTGCCGACAGTACAAATTTAGTCATATACGGTCATCATATGAACAACGGCACAATGTTTGCAGACCTTTGCAACTATACCGATTATTCTTACTTCTCGGAACATCCTACAGTTGTGCTTGAAACGAAAGACGGGGTATTTGCTTACTCCGTCTTTTCTGTTATAAAAGTAAAGTCCGATGATGATTGGTACAGATTTATAACAACAGATTTGGACAAAACCTATGAAAAATGGATCAGTTATTCAAAAACAAAATCTCTGTATAGCACAGGAATTACACTTGTTTACGGTCAGCAGATTTTAACACTTTCAACCTGTTATGGCTATAATCAGGATGACCGTATACTTGTGTTAGCAGTACGAAATTAAGGGGGTTAGAAAATGAAGTTATTCAATAGGAAACCAAAGGTGCTCACACCCGAACAGGCAGAAGAAATCTACACAAAGAATTTCTTTGATATGATTCTGCCGTCAACAATAAAATTTTTCACCGATTATTACATTGTCGGCGACTCGTACCGCAGTGTATGGGCGGTTCGTGAATATCCGCCGAGTACGAAAGAACAAGCAATACTCTCACAGCTTGCAGACAGAAACGGCGTAATGCTTCGCATATACCACAGACTTGTTGAAAGTGTGGAACAGAGAAAAATTATTCAGAATGCCACACGCAAAAACAAGCTCAAATCAAGCGGTAACGATGTAAATGAAACCATTGAAGCACAGGGCAACTTGCAGGATGTTGTTACCCTTATGGCGAACTTACGAAAGAACAAAGAACCGTTATTGCATTGCTCTGTGTTCATAGAGCTTAAAGCCAAAAACAAGCAGAAATTGAAGGAGTTACAGACCGATATTGCAATGGAGCTGACACGCTCCAAGATTGAAGTGGATAGATTAACGCTAAGGCAGAAAGAAGGCTTCTTGTCGGTGAACCCTATCGGCTGTAATCAGTTCGGAAGTCTATATGAAAGAGTGTTGCCTGCTTCTTCAGTTGCAAATCTTTTTCCTTTTAATTTTAGCGGTAAGACAGATCCTAATGGCTTGTACATTGGGCGAGATAAATACGGCACAAATATCCTTGTTGATTTTGACCGCAGAACAGAGGACAAAACCACATCAAATATCCTTATCCTCGGAAACAGTGGTCAGGGTAAATCGTATTTATTGAAACTCATCCTTACAAATATTCGTGAAAGTGGAAAGAAAATCTTATGCCTTGACCCCGAAGCGGAGTATGAGGATCTGACAAATGCCCTCGGCGGTTGCTACATTGATTTTATGTCTGGTAAATACAAAATCAATCCTCTTGAACCAAAGGATTGGGGTAATGCAAATGAAGAAATTGACTCCAAAGCTCCCGAACCGTTCAAGCGTGTTACTCGACTTTCACAGCACATTGCGTTCTTGAAAGACTTTTTCAGAACCTACAAGGATTTCACGGACGCACAGCTTGATACAATTGAAATTCGGCTTATGAAGCTGTACGCACGATTCGGCATTACAGACACGACAGATTACAGCACAAAAAAGCCTACGGACTTTCCTGTGATGAGCGATTTCTATGATTTGTGCGAAGAAGAATATATGACCTACGACCACAAGCGGAAATATCTCTACACCGAAGAAATCCTGCAGGAGGTTTGTCTGGGTATTCACAGTATGTGTGTAGGTTCAGAATCAAAGTATTTCAACGGTCACACAAACATTACTAATGACAAATTCTTGTGCTTCGGGGTTAAGAGTTTGCTCGACACTAACAAAAGACTCAAAGACGCAATGTTGTTTAATATCCTTTCCTATATGTCTAACAAGTTGTTAGGCGAGGGAAACACCGTTGCATCAATAGACGAGCTTTATTTATTTTTGTCTAACCTCACAGCTATTGAGTATATCCGCAACGCAATGAAGCGTGTCCGCAAAAAGGATTCAGCCGTGATTTTAGCCAGTCAGAACATAGACGATTTTTTGATTCCGAGCGTTAAGGAATACACAAAACCCTTGTTCTCAATCCCGACTCATCACTTCTTATTCTTCCCCGGTAATATCAATCCTAAAGATTTTCAGGATGCACTGATGGTTGAAGCGAACGAATACGATTTAATAAAATTCGGTGAGCGTGGCACTTGCCTTTACCGTTGCGGAAACGAAAGGTATCTGCTTCTTGTTCAGGCTCCTGAATACAAAGCCGAAATTTTCGGAAGTGCAGGTGGAAGATAAAATTTTGAATAGACAGAATTTTAAAATTGTGGTATGATAATTACAAAATAACAGGTTAATAAATTGATATTTGACACATTCTCTGTTTGTGGGAAAGAATTCTCATAACCGTTGATGTACCATATTTTCGGAGGTGAACGTCATGGATCAAATAAAAATCGGTAAATTTATTGCTACGCTTCGTCGGCAGAGCGGACTAACTCAAGAGAAGCTCGGAGAGAAAATTGGTGTAACAAACAAAACAATATCTCGCTGGGAAAATGGTAACTATATGCCAGACATTGAAATGCTCCAACTACTTGCAAAGGAATTTAATGTTAGCATAAATGAATTGTTGGCTGGACAAAAGATGTCAGACGAAGAGTTTCGGAAAAATGCAGATGAAAACATAATTGCTGTTTCAAAAGAAAGTGCATTCTCGTTTGAGGAAAGAAAAGCATATTTCAAAAAGAAATGGCGTAAGGAGCATATATCACTTTTTGTTGTTTTATTGTTAATTCTAATTGTCGCTTTTGTATTGCCATTTGTTGTCAGTAAACCATGGTTTGTTGGATTAGTGCCATTGATAGCATTTATTGAATATGCTTACCAGAATAACAGAATGATGATTTATGTAGAAAACTGTCTTTATAAGTGAGATAGTCAATATCCTGTTTAAGATTATTTTTACAATTAAAAAATATTATAATCCGATTGTTTTTCTTAAATGAAAGTCAATCGGATTTTTATTTGCGGAGGTGATTCAATGAGTGCTACCATAGGCGCGGCACTGAAGAAAATAGCAGTTGCTCTGCTGACGGATAAAAAGATAATGAAAACAATAGGCGGTATAATAATCGGCATAATCATAATTGTGGTTATGCCGATTGTTGCTGTGGTGTCCGTTTTTAACGGCAGTATGGATATTGATACAGACAAGCTTAGCCAGTCCATACAAGAAAATATCTCAGCAGAGCAGATGGAAAATCTACAGCTTATTAACGACACAATGACAGAGGTTGAAAATCAACTGAAAAATAAAAAGTTGTCCGACTATAACACACAGGCAGAGGTTATCTATCTGTTTTCTCTGTCCGATAAATCAGAGGATGAGGACTTTGTAAAGAACTTCGTTTCCTGTTTCAAGAAAAATCAGTCTGATGAGGATTTGATAAAAACCGTCAATCAGAAATTCGGAACGGAGATAAAGTATGACGAGTTCCAAAAGATGATGCAGTCAATCAAGGGAGCGGAAATCAGTACGGCAGGCTTAATATAACACCTATGATTAATCCGATAAGTGAATTACCTCAAGATAAAGCAGCATTTTTTGAATTTGTAAAAGCATAAATATATTCACAACAGCCGAAGTAGAAAATACTTCGGCTGTAATTACAATATATAGATTTTAAAAACATAAAATTTAATAATCTACTCCC
>ULZT01060435.1_pt1 | contig 16320 bp, 33 predicted proteins | sample 1963371 | NCBI WGS metagenome assembly ULZT01 (sample SAMEA4835897, study PRJEB28245) | human gut metagenome | biome: gut microbiome; material: fecal sample | place: Denmark | collected 2008
CTCATTACGTATTCCCTTATTTTATGTAGTTTTCCCATAATCATATGCGACGGAATTTTAGGAAATGGTATATGCAATATGTACAAGTTTACTCGGTGATGCTTCCGGGTATTTCTTTTTCAGATAGTCGTAATGTTCTCTGATAACCCTTTCTGCCTCTTTAGGGTTGTGCCCCGACTTTGCGGCCGCAGCCACAAGTTTTTCAACTGTAGGAAAACCGCCTTTCTTTTCTTTCGGCTCCTCCTTCGCGGTCTCCTTTGTCTTGATTCCCTGGCGACGTACCCAGCCGTTCGCGGTCTTCACGTATTCTTTCCCTCCCCAGCTTTTGACGGTTCCGATAGGTTCGCCCTTCCGTGCCTTCTCTATATCATCAGATACGCACATTCCGGCTATGCCCTTGAAAATGTTCAGAGGGGTTTCCTTGTATCGAAGCATGTCCCGGTTTTCGGACATTGATTTAAAAATACCTTCCTTTCCCGGTATCACTTCCACCTGTGAAGGTCTTATGAACATAGGTTCTTCCTCGTAAATGTCATTCAGCACTTTAACCGTTTCCAGTGATTTCCAGTCCGCAGCCGCACATGCTTTCTCGAACTCGTCCATCTCGTTGTTTTCTGACTTGTTCAAAACATCAGTAGCAAAAGCCGCTACCTGCTTTGCGGTGAACGCTTCGTAGTCGTTGTCAATGAGAAATTGTTCAAATTGTGCACGTCCGAACACTTTCTCTTCTTTTTTATTATTATCCATGAATAATGCCTTTTTAAGTTATAACGAAATTGCAATTACAACGGTAAAAATAGGCATTATCAGTCAAATAACCAAGCATTTACTTTGAATATTTATCCGGGCACGGGTATTTGTACTTCGCGCGGATAGGATTTTCTTTTATGTATTTCCTTCTTCTGTTTTCCACCCTTTTCCTGGCTCTTTCGGCTTTCTCCAAAGCCTTTTCTATCTGTTCGCGTCGCTTCTCGTCACGCGCTATGCGTTCCCGTATCATCTGTTCTGCGTACAGTTCTACGTCCTCGGTCTCATAGTCATTGTATATGTATTCACTTACCGTTTCCATACTCTATATGCTTCAAATTCATTAGCATTATAACCCTCATATTCCGGTGCCTCGTGACAGCGATATTTCGCCACCAAATCAATTCTACTGTTTTCTTCAACCTCCCTTTGTATTTCAGACTTATAAAAACGTTCCTTTTCTTCTTCTATTTCCTTTTCCTTCTCGAAATTGTCCTCCCAGTATTCCAAGTTCTTTTTTAGGGTGTAATAAAAACTCAACCTCTTTTTGCACGGCAATTCCTTTTCTCCACACGTTACAGTAGCACTTCTTTTTGCTATTCTATTGAACTCCTTGTCTTCCCACAAATAACCCTTTTCTTTTCTGAACCAAACTCTTTTGAGATAATAAACAGAATCCTTTACCCTTGAAACACCTTCTTTAATCTTCTCAAATCTTCTTGCAAATATATTCTTCCATTCCTCCCTGTCCGGCAATGCTATCGTATAGTTATTCAAATTAGGGTTGTATCTCATTGATTTAGTCGCCTTTTCCGGCTTCATGTATACTCTTTCTCCAAAAATCTCTTTCAATGCCTTTATAAACTTTCTCACTGTGTCTACACTGCATTTCATACGGCTTGCAATACGTTTAGGGCTTTCATAGAACGATACTTCGCAATTGTTCCATTTTATTGCCTCTAATGCGTGCTTATGCGCCATCTTTACAGCCTTTTCATAAACCTTGTCATAATCCGATTCCTTCCAGTCCTCGTTATTGTACAGCCATTCAACTATCTTTAAAATCTCGTCTTTCTTTGATTCCTCGTCATTCCATACGTCCAAATTATACTCTGCAATCTCTTTACAATACTTGTAATATCTTATCTTCTTTGAAATGTAATTCAATATCCTTGTAAAAATAGGAGACCATTTCACCCCCTTCTCCTTAATCACATAACGCAAATAATCCGGTAAATACATCTCTTCCGTTACATCCTTGAAATCCTTGTTTATGATTGTGCATACATCCTTTTCGGGAAATTTAATATAGTCATTCAGTCTTAAAAACTTGATATAATCCTTCGCTTTTCTGTAGGAAATACCTACTTCTTCCGCAATCTTCAATGACAGTTCTTGTGTAGTAAAACTTCTTTTCCAAAACGTCTTATACTGATACTTCTTCTGATTTCTCTTGCAATACTTGTTGTTTATCAATCTAATAGCGCACAATACGCAGCAATACTCATAATCCTGGATAGTCTGTATATTCTTAAAATCCTTAATAGGAGACTTAATCTTTTCTGGAATGTCCTGGCGTGATGCCGATTTTTCTGTATCTTTTTTCATACACTTCTCTTTAATTTTCTCACTCTACAAATACCATTTTGGTTTTATGTCTTGCTTAAGGACACCCACTAATTTTTAGCTTCTTTCTTGCTAAACAAAAACAAAGAAAAAGGGGATTTTTCAAAAAGAAGCTAATGTTTAGTGAGAAAACTAAAGAGTAACCCCTTTTTCTTTTGCGGTTCCCAAATCTTCATCAGACCTTAGCCGCTATGTTTAAGCACTGCAAACATAGGGATTATTTTTCAATCCACAAAATTTTTTCGAGAAAATTTTTGCCGGGCGCGCCTTTTTCCCAAAATCCCTTCTTGTTTTCGTCTTCTTTCTTTCGCTTCGTCTCCCCTTTCTGTTTTTACTTCCGTTAACACTTTCCATATCTTACTTTATCCCCCTTCCCCATTTTTCACTCTTTCCCCTTCCTCCCCCAAACCCCCTATTGCTATATTGCAGTTCTTCCTCCTATTAATATACCCGTAAGGGTAAAAGAAGAAAGGGAACTACGTACCCCTTTAGGGGTTAGATAATACCCTTATGGTAAAATGTCAAAGTGTTGATTTCCAGATAGTTATAAATAGTAATAAATATTGACAGAAATTTCCTCGAAAAAGCCTACCTTTACACATGTTTAATCTTAAAAATTGTAAAATCATGAAGGTAATTTATGAATCGAAAATTGCGAAAATTATCATCCCGAATTTTTCCGCAATCCTAATTTTTTGCTGGCTGTTATGCAAGAAAATGAAAGAGTATTATGACGAAGAATTCCTAAAACATGAAGAAACGCATTCCTATCAATGGAAATCATTAATGATACCGGGCACCGTGCTTTTTAGCGGTCTTGCAGGCGTTTTCTCGTGCCCCTGGCTACTTCTCCTTATCCCGTTGACGTTCTATCTGTATTACGCCCTGGAATGGCTTGTACGTGTAATAGGAGCCTTAATCAAATATCACCCGGGTTTCAGTGGCGGTATAAAGAAATGGATTAAGAGAATCCAGGCTATAAACCATGACTGTTACCATGCAATCGTGTTTGAACAAGAAGCCAATGCAGTAGAAAAAGGACTGGTAGATTATGGTTTTTTGTCATTCTTCAAGTATTATTAACTCGATTGTCAAGATTTAGAAAAAGAAAAGGGACGTTTCACAACGTCCCAGTCTGTCGGGTTTCGCTAAACCCAGGTTCTCATACTACAAAACAAAAATGAATAATTATACAAATTGAGTGAATATTTATGCAATAACTTTCTTTATGGAAATCGCGTTCTGCTTGATATTCCCGATTTTCCGAATAACCTCATTTGTGGAAATATCCCTATAGGAGAGAAGAATTTCCGAAAGTTCGGCAATCTTATCCACAATCACATTCATTTCCTGTAACCGTTGCCAGCTTATGGAGACGGAAAAATGATTTTTAATAAACTCGTCACGGGCTGTTCTTGCTTCTTCCACGGTACGGAAATAACCGATATTGTACTTCTTCTTTTCAACCTCTATTATAACCCGGTACGGCTTGTTCTTCGACCGTTTGTCATAATAATAGATATACCTGTTACTTCTCGGCTTCATCGTCTTCTTTCTTTTCGGGAACCGGAATAGTCCCCAGGCAGTGAACAAAGATGGCTGCGATAAACGGGGAAATGATAAGTGCCAGAAGCATCCATACACCGAAACTTCTGTTCATCCTTTCTGCCGTAGAACCTACCTCGGCACTCAGCATGAGATGAACGATAAAAATAATGATAGTCAAAAACACGATACCTGCATTCATAATTTAATCCTCCTATTTAAGTTCGTTGATAATTTTTACTGCCTTTTCTTTCAGACTTTCTTCATTTGTTTCGTTTCCCATTTCCTTGCTGATTAGGGATAATGTGCCATCCAGGTTCTTTCTGTATACAGCAATCATACTCATGCTTTCTTCTTTTGCCGGGTCATATACTGCCCGGTAGTTTCCTTTGCTTAATGTTCTCATTTTAAAATAGTGTTTATAACGTTGTTAATAGTAAATTCCTCAATCTCTTTTATGTCCTTTTCAGAGCACATGTGTTTGTTTTCGGTATATTCTATGATGTTACCGTGAAGAATATCTGTAGGAGACGGAAAACGCTTTATTTCGGCCACTTTCCATGTTCCGAATTTGACTGTTACATATACCTCGTATGAATCGGGATTCTTGAAAAAGTCTATATTTGCCATGATTGTAAAGATTTTATTCGCTTGACAATTAATTTAACGCCCATTCAATGGCATGTTCGGCTGATTCTTGATTGGGATATATAATACATTCATATTCGCTTGATTGATAGAAGCAATATCCTAATTTGTTGAAATTGTCTTTTACCACTGATTCAAGGAATTTTGGACAAATTTCTTTGCTATATTCACCGTTAACTATTTGCCCTCCCATTGTTTCAATTACGTAAACTTCCATAACCTTATTTTTTATTTGTTTGACCTAATTAACCGCCTCCCTTAAGAAGACATTGCAAATATAAAACCTTATTTGGACATAAGCAAGTGCGTATGTCATTTTAACATAAGATTAACATATAACTACAAAGAAAACACCCGGAAACATTCTTTCACGAAGAGCGTAACCGGGTGTCAGTCAAACAAATATTTAAATTAGAGAAAGAAGGTTCTAAACGATTTCCGGCTGAAAGTATGTCGGGTAATCCCAATCCTTGATAAGCTCCTTAAGCTCCTTCCAGGGAATGAAAATGGTGTGCGACGAAAGAGCCGCTTTTTTGTCATAAGTCCAGTAGATGGAAGAAAATACCGGGTTCTTGGACTGCACTATACTTTCTGTCGTCCGTCCTCCCATGTCTTCGATAAGCTTACTATATCCGAAATAGCTGATGTTGCGACCCAGTACAAGACAAAGGATATCGCCTGTCTTGCATTTTAGGGCGCGTGAAATGGATGCTTTGTCTTCGTCGCTTATATTGTCATCATCACGAAGCAAGAAAAGTTTATTGGAAATACAGAGCCAGTTTATATATTGGCACCCTTTTTTGTATGTAAATTCGTTTTTCTTTGCCATTATATCAAATCTTTATAATCGTCTTCCATTCTTTTTATCTCGTTCGTCAATTCCTGGCTTAAATGGAATAGGAACTGTTTCTGATTGTCTTCCATCTCATCCTCGTTACAACTCATCTTCCGGGAAAGCTGGTCCAGATACCGGATAAACCGCTTTCTCTGGATAAGGTCTATATAGGAGACCACATAAAGAAGAGCGTCCATTCTTTTCTGAATTCCTGTAACCGTCCCTATGCACCACAAAAGAAGGGTGATAAGGACCACTGTAAGAAAAACGAGACATATAAATATCGCTGTTACCATAGCTGCAAATATATGAAAATAAAACAAATAATTAATACTAAAGAACGTTCAAATTTTCGCCCTTGTCAATATATACGGGTCTCGAAACCAGGGAACACGGGGAAATGACAACATATTTCCCCGGACGGACTTTTCGTAACGTCATTCCCTGGTATTCGACAATATGTTCGACCCACACGTAGCACTCCTTCTTAATCATTGAGAACCGCCTTAACTTCAAACAACTTCTTTTCCGCTTCCTCCTTTGTCTGGAAATAGTTAAGGTTTTTGTACCGCTTATTATCTTCTGAAAAGTCCGATTCTGTCGCAATAAACACTTCAAAAGAATCGAAATTGATATAATAGTAGGAATTGCCTATTATGGCACGCCAGCGAAGCTTTTTAAGGCATTTTTCTTTCTCGTCATAATATACCCCGTTTTCGGAAAGAACATCGTTTATACGCTTCTTTTCTTCTACTGTAGAGAATCTATAAGTCGGGATAAGGTCATAATGAGTAAACGGGTATCCATTTTTATACGTATGTAGTTTTTCACCATAACGCAGAAGAGCATGATAAGCTACTTTGGTGTCTTCGCGTTCACATTTTCTGTATATTAATATTGTACCGTCTTCATGCGTCAAACAATCGCCATCGTTAAGCTCCATCAAATAGTAATCACCATCATGTATGGAAATAAATTTCCCGTCTTTGTCACATAATACCTTTTTCATAATTGTAAAATATTTTTATTAGAAAACATAATTAATCAAATCGGAAATCCAGGACAAGAACTGTATCATTCCGAAGAAAAGAAGGGTACAAGTGAGTGCACCTACTCCGTACCAGAAACGCACCCACCATTCACGATATTTGGCTTTCAATACTTTATTACCGAAACGACCGTGAAAGAAATTTATAAGCTGCTTTTTCATGATATATAAGTTTTTAGAATTCAACAAGGAGAAGAGGTTTACAGTTTTCCCTCTCTCTGACCCACATATAATCTCTTCCGAAACCGTAATCAAAAAGAGAATTGAACGTAACCGGATAATCCATAGAAATAAACTTCATTGCTTCTCTCAGTTCTTTTTCGTCATTACATTGAACTATTTTGTTAAGCATATTGACATAAATAGAGATTGCTGTTGGTGAATGATAGGCATTCAACGGGTTTTCTACGATTGCTTTCATAATCAAATCCTCCTTTATGTTAATATATTTCATCCTCATGCAATAGTTCACAGTAAGCAGGAGTTTCAGCGTCCGTATGCTTATTGGTTATAAGAACCTCGTCACCATTGGTGTATATCCGTGTAGCAAATGCACCGAAAAACAAACTTTCTTTCATACCGAACAATATTACTGCATCATCATTTACATTTGCAAGTGCTGCAATCAATTCTTTCTTTGTCATAATCTTATATCTTTATTTGTTCAACATTTCGAGTTGTCTTTGAAGGAGATTAGCGCGGTTCTGTTCGTTGCTTGCAAATTCCATATTGCCGATAGACTTGTAGAACTCGACGTTTTCAAGTGCTTCTGCAAGCGCTTGTTTCTTTTGGGAAATCATAGAGGAAATTTCGTTAATGTTACCTCTCTTTATCATCTCTTCCATTTCCGTACCTCTCACCTTGTAAAATTCTGCTTTCATAACCTTATTTCTTTTAATTTGTTTGACTTATCGTTTTCCTTATCACATTGCAAATATAGATAGTTATCACGACATAAGCAACTGCTTATGTCCTTTTAACATAAGATTAACATAATCTTTCTTTCAGTGATATTTTATTTTTCAGAAATAGAAGAAAATGATATGTGATTATCAGACAGTTAACCCTAACTCTGAAAATTGCGTTGTTTTTCGGCATACAATAAAATAGAGAAAATGAAAACCGGGAACCGGGCAAAATACCCGAAATTCCCGGCACCCCAAAAACAATCAAATCACCTCATCACTGGTCCAATCATCAGAATTGTTAATTTCTTCTTCATCCACCAAAGGATAGGGATAAGTGATTTCCTCTTCTACAAGTTCCTCTCCTTCCGAAAGCATCATGATAGGAGGTACAAGCATGTTGTACGTCTCTTCATGCAGCAGCGCCTTCGTGCCGTCGTTACTCATTCGTCTTGTCTCCCAGTTTTTATCGAACTGTTTCAGTTCTTCTATGGGTATAACTAACCATTTCATATTATTCAATTTTTACGTTTCAACCATTCTTCATTAAGTCTTTCCTTCTCGGTCTCGATTTCTTCTGGTGTCAAAGACTTGTTATAGAGGGCAAAATAGTAGATGGCAGCTTTAGTATATGAAGTAGAAAACCTACATAAATATAATTGCTCCACATCACTTAAATTTCCAGTTTTAAGTTCTATACCATTATAACTATTCTTAGTCATCCACGATACTTCACTTTCCTCAAGTTTTACACGGTTACCAGTTCCATAACTCCATACTCCAGTAGTACTATTAGAATCACTGATTCTAATAGTACTTTCAAAATGGAACGCACCTGCATTACCCAGTCCTTTGTTAGCCACATACCCTGGAGCTGTATTTAAAATTTCCCTTTTACATATAAGTGTAAAATCATCCATAATAGGAAGTCCGGTACATATACCGTAATCATCCACTCCATCGAATACAAGTCCACCTTCATAGGCTGTGGGGAGTTGGGTAATGGTGATATTGCAAGAACCAACTACGGATGCATCGAACCCGGTAAATTTCTTGTAGGATATTGGCAAGTCATTGATGCCATTTTTCAGATAGGTGTATACTCCCGTTCCGTCTTCGGCATAAGATACATATCTTAACTTAATGTCATCCGTTATACCTTCTACCTTTATTTGGTATGAAGATATTGTTGCGTCTACAGATGTCTGTAAAAACTTACTGTCTGCAACCAATATTTCCGTCAGATGAATAACAGAATCGGAGTTTGTGAAATTGGCTGCATTTACATTCTTTATCCAGGAATTGAAATCTATCTCATACTTACCGAATCCGGAAGAAAGAGAATAAGTGAAGTTCTTAAGAGCCATTTCATTCCCTTTCACTCCACGGATAGAAGAAGGCTTATCATTATTGGAAAATCCAGACATAAACCAAGCGTCCACCATAGCCTCATTGAAGGGTGGAATAGGAGGACCAGCCTTGCCAGCCTTCCTACCAAACAAAAGACTTGTACCAACCCCAATCATAACCCTATATTGAATTGTGCAGTAGTACCGTCAACAAATACTTTATCAATAAGATAAGGCATAGGAGAACCCATATAAGCGGAAACCTCGGTCTCGGAAATGGTATATGTATCTGGACCAGTCTCACCGATAAGGTGTACTTTGATAGTACCACTCGTCAACGGAATAATAAGAAACGCCCTTTTGTCATCGGGAACCAAGGTGTACTTTGATAGTACCACATCTTCGGCTGGTGTGCCGACCTCGAAAGCGCGTGAAATCGCTGTTATACTCTCAAAACCCTTGTTATTTGCTATGCTTACTTTAGTAGGATACATAATTATTTCAATTTAAATTTACAAATGATAAAAATACGAAATTTGCAAAATCGCGGCTACAGTATACTGTAGTATCGATTGCCCTATAAGGGAAAATACTTTCTGTATATAGTAAAATATATTTACGCATTAAATAGCGTCACCTTCTGACCGTTGCATAGGTCCATAGTGTCCACATGCAGCCAGCTAACACCGTCTTCCAGTCTGATAGGATAAGGAAGCTTGTCGGAATCGTCCACAATGATTTTCCGTGCCGCTTCCGCTTCCATACCGGACACAGTAACGTCGAATGCACGACCCAAGGCGTGGGCGCTCATATATGGCTTTTCAAGCATTGTCTTTTCCTTGCATAGAACACACACATTGCATCGTAAACCGCGCTGGGAATAGCTGCCTCCGTTCTTCCAGTTGTTGATAATGAAGGGCTTGCATAGGATTTCCTCCCTCAATACAAGGAGCGTTTCCAGTGCTTCGGTCGTGAAAAAGCTCCATATCTGCGATTCTGAATACTTGTTATACACGTGGGGGCATACAAGTTCGGGAAGCGTGAAATACCTTCCCAGTCTTCCAATAATCTCTTTTCTTTCCATAATACAAAATAAATTAGATAATAAAATAGGGGTTGCAGTCATTCAACCAAGCTTTCACCCCCAGCCATAACAGACTTGCAACCCCTACCGCTTTGTTAACCTTTAAATACAACTGCGATACAACCTTACCAGTTATCTATCACGTCAACAAAGATAGTGTTTTTATCTCAAAAACGAGCTAAAGTTCAGAAAATAATCGCTCGCACTCTTCCAGCTCCTTTTCTATACTCTCTTTTATCATCGGAAAATAGGTTTTCGCCATATCCTCGTCAATATAGAAATAGGAATCGTAGGAGTTCGTTATTTGTATCTTCCCTTCCATCTCAAATCTGGAAATTCGCTCTAATTGGTCTTTCAAATATTCGATTTTATTGTGCAACCTATTTGCTTCTTTTAATTTCGACTTGTCCATAACTGCTTGATAATAAAGCCCCATTTCGGGGCTTTTGTGAAAATAATAAGTATATAGAAAGATTTATTCTACAATTTCCGCATCACTTTCTGGCTCGTATTCTTTCTTTTCCTCTTCAATAGGGGCTTTCTTCCATTGGTCTATGAAGTGTTCGATTACACGTCTTCCGTCAGTCACAACCTTTTCCAGTTTTTCGTCCGGTTCCAGCATCTCATCTGCCATTGCTGCGGCTATGTGCTTTGCCTTCATCACTTCTTCCACCAAATCACTGTCTATCAGTTCACCCAGGCTTTTCTTTGTAAGCAGGTTGAATGTCAGTCCTTCAATGATTTGTTTTCTCTTTGACATAGCCTGTAGCATAGCATTCATACGTGGAGCGAACTGTTCCGGCTTCATGTTCTCGAAGCTCTTGTCATCAAATCCCTCGAACTTTTCTGCCGCCATGAATGCCACTTCATATTCTTTGGGTGTCATTACCACGCCAGCCTGTAAGCATTCCGTGCAGAACAAGATGAACTTTACATTGTTTCTCAAATCTTTTTCCATAATCTTTTGTCTTTTAATATGTTGTTTTTATAATTGTTCCACGTTGTACAATGATACAATAACCGTTCCAGGACTGTTCCTTACGTCATATTGTCTGTTATATGTCCTTTCCCTTTTTCGCAAATTAACAATTATAGGTTGACGGTTTATACTATTGTTATCGGGGTCCGGCATACTTCCTTCCTTTATGCCATAGGGTCTTTCCCTTCCCGGTTATTCATATCACTGCTTTATCCCTCCTTGGTTCCCTTCATCACCATTGTAACAAATGTATAACGGGTTAATAATAAAAATATGGTCTGTAGGGTATCGTGGAGGGTATTTCTCTTTTTTATTTCTCCTTGTATATCCCGGTCACTACCCCTTCTTCATCCGTTATGAATAGGGTCTTGTGTTCCTTTGATTCGTACACCCTTTCTGACAATCTGGTTACCGGGTATGTGTTGCCGTTGCTGTCCTTGATGGTGTACATTATTTTGTTTCCTTTCTTGAAATCCGGTTCCTTGGATTGCTTCTTGTTGTCTTCCATTACCCATTCGTTGCATTTATGCAATATGTGGAATGCCTTTCTGAATACCTCCAGTTCGTCATCATCCAGTCTTACCCTCTCTACTTCCGGAAGAAGGCTTATAGTAAGGGTATCTTTGTTTTTACCCCAGTATATTTGCATTGCTGTTACGTTACTTACATAGAAGCATACTTCATTCAATATCTCGTGTTTCTGATATGTATTATCAGTCTCTATCATTATCTTCTTATTTATGAAGTCATTCAGTACGTCAATCATACCGGACATCAAGTCTGTAATAAGCTGTCTTGCTGAATGCCTTACACATGACATAACACCCCTTTCTCCTATTATGTATAAGGCATCATCTGCTTTTTCAAGGTTCACATTCATGCCGAGTTCTGTTATGCACTGTATTACCGTGTTCATATCGGTTCCCTTGGTTATATATGTGCTTTTGTACTTCTGCTTTAGCTTGTATATGGCAATGTTCATCCTCTGTTCAAACATCTTTACCTCTTTCTTTTCTTCTTCCATCTCCTTATAAAAATCATTCAAGAATTGTTCCACGTGGAACAATGGACTTTTTGCTGTTTGTTCTCCTATCAATATAGCAGTAATCTGTTTTGATTTAGAGACTGTTAAGTCCATTAAATCGCAAATATTGAATACTTTCTTGATACTGTTTTCTGTACAGCACACCAGAATACTGTTATCGTACTTTTTCTGGAATTCTTCTCTATCCATAATCTTTTTATTTTTAGGTTCTGTGAAATATCTATATTGATTGTCAAGAAAATAGGGGCTACTTCAATTTTCACCCCTTCTTTCCGTGTACTTAATAATTCGCAACCTTCTGTCTGGTATTGGCGACGAAAGTCTTGTTGTTTCCGGACAGCTTTATCGGACCCAGGTTCTCCCAGTCACCGTTTGCCCAGGTCTTCGTTATGACAGAATCTATGTACTTGTCCATATTCTCCTTGATAAGCTTCTTTGCAGGTGCCAGGGAATGGAAGGTGAACATAGGGCTTGTCTCTTCGCAGTCCACATCGTGTTCCCACTTTTTCAATTCCTTGTTGAATCTGTCACCCTTGTACTTCATTGTCACGGGTTCGCTGAAATATACTGTATAGGTCTTCATTTTGTTCTGCTTTTTTGCTGGTTATTGATTATCTGTAATATTGTTCCCTTACTGCCTTCGCTATCGCTTCCCCGTATTCTTCCGGGCTTGCCAGGTAAGGTATTTTGAAAAGTTCCGATACGAGTTTGAGTTTTTCCTTGTTCGTCATTATCTTTGTCATATCTTTTATGAGAGCTACTCCGTTCATGTCTACATATTCCTTGTATGCTTCATGGAGTTCTCCGCGTTCGTCCAAATCGTCTATCATCCTTCTTGTAGAAATACATCTCAGTATCTCTCTGATATATACGTGGTAGTCTTCGCTTTTTTATTTCTTCATAGATAGGGGCAAATGATTTCATGTCTATAAAATCCATCACCTTTTCTGCGATTTTCTTTCCTTCTAATTTTACTTTAAGGTTTGCCATAATCTTTTGTTTTTATTTGTTTGACATCTTGTTTCTTATCACAACGCAAATATAAGACCTTATTTAGACATAAGCAAGTGCTTATGTGCTTTTAACATATAATTAACATATAAAAGGATATAATAAAAGCCAGCTATTTATCACAAACTGCTGGCTGTCAATTAGATATTAACTACTAATACTCAAAAAATGAACATAAAGTTTTTCGTTTGATTTTAAATCTCGTAGTCCACATCCCATGTTATCGAATCCAAAGATACGAATTTATACCCGGTTTCCTCTTCCAGGACTGATTTTATTTTCTCTACTTCCTTGTCTGTAGGAGGAACCTGCATTACTTCCATGTCCATAGGTATATGTACCTGCGTCTTCACGTCCTCATTCATTTGCATTGTTGCGATTACTATTATCATACTCTTATATATTATAGGGTTAATTAATCATTGTTTTCTTCCGGTATCGGTTCGTTCTGCATCCATTTCACGTACATTCTTTCCATGCACATGTCAATTTCTTTCAATGCCTGCTGTTCGGTAAGACCGTATTCTTTTGTAAGTCTTTCCATTACGCATTTTATTACTTCCTCAACATATATCTTTATCATAACTATTTGGTTTTTAATTGTTTAAAATAGGCATACTATTTATCACAAACCGTATGTCCGACTGAATTTTGAAAATCATAAATTAACTAAAAGTCAAAACAAAATGTAATTATTTCTTTCCGATTTCAACACCTTTCATCTGTCGTAGGCGGTTAAGAAGCCGTTCTCTTGTCTTTGATTTGGACGGTTCCTCGATTATCTCTGCCTCGACCACTTCGGGTATCATTTCTTCCACAAATTTCTTGTTTTCCGTTTCTATTTCTTTCCAGTCATAGGATTTTATCAATGCTCCAGGAAGCATGACTTTTTCAGACCCTAATACCGGGTTGCTTGCAAAGCCGTTAAAGTCCTTATAATAGGAGGTGCAGAGCTGGTGCATCAGTATTTCGGGCTTTATTCCCGATTTTGCAGCCACCATACCCACTATAAGGCTGTTTACGGGTATGTCACGCATTACACGGCTTATGTTTTCCTCTCCGTGCAATGTCGCGTTTATGTCTATCTTTCCGTCAACTGTGAGTTTAATTTCATTACCTTTTACTTCCTTCCGTGCGGCTTCCAACAAGGCGCGTATTTCCTTTAGGATATTGAGTGCACTTCCCACGTTTCCTTTGCTCCAGAACTCTTCATATTTTAACTGTAAGTCTGTCATACAGTCATTTATGATTTCCAGTCTTCCGGCTTCCGTTGCCACCTTATAGCGGTCAGAACGCATCACGTACTTGCTTTGGCGTGCTTCTATGAGTGACTTGTGATTGTTGAAGAATTTTACCAAATCTTCTTCTCCCAGCGAATAACCTTCCTTTTTCCGGATAATTTTAATAATATCCTTGGGGTTGTGCATGGAGCCGAACAAGTCCAGTAACATAGGGGTGAGTTTGGCAAGTGCCTTTGCTTTGTCGTTATGCAAGTCGAAAGCATGGAAATACTCACTCTTTACCCTGTGGAACTTGGCAAGAAGGGGCAACATCACATTTGTACGAATTTCTGTAGCGTCGTTTATTGCTTCCTGGGATGCTCCGCGTTTCGCCATGATACCCTTTATATTGACAAGCTTAAGGTCTATCACATAGGTATAACCTTCGTTCCCCTCATACTGCATAAAACGGTCCGGGTGTTCGTCAAGCTCCCTTCTTACCATCTCATAAGCTACGTACTTGTCTTGCATGTAGGGTGAAGCGATTAAAACGAAATCGGGCGCATCTTTTAATATGTCCTCTTTAGTATATTCTATCTTTTTTGCCATATATAGAAGTTTTACCCACAAAGGTAAGTTTTAATAGGGAAATAAGCAATAGTTTATTTGCCAAATTAATACCATGTACACGAAACTAAAACTTCTTCCTTTTCCTGTTCAACGAATGAAACCTCCGGTTCCACATTTTCACTGATTGTTGATTCAAACCACAGCATTTCTTCCGGCTTCGCTGTCATATCCGGTTCCATAAATTTTTCTTTGTTCATCGTAATATCTTTCTATTTCTTTTTCTACTGATGTAATTTCCCACGGCTGTAGCAACAAGTCCATTTTTATAACCTTGCATTGAGGCAGCCATACCCTGTCATTGTTGTACTTGACATTCTGCACCGCATGCACATCCACCTCTACCAAATAGCGGTTCTCCTTTCCAATAACAACGGGTTCAAAGTTGACGGCATAGCATGCCATCTTATGTACAAAATCTCCCTTATCCTTGTATTCAAGCACGAAATTGCAAATAAAACCGTCGTTGTTGTCGTTATAAGTCTTCGTAACCTTCTTTTGATAGAGGTAAGCGATTATTTTCTGTATCATTCTTTAGTTCCTTTTTATTGTTTTCCACGATACCTTGTATTATATATCTCTGGTATGCGCTAAAAATAAATCTGTCCAATAAAGGGTATGAATCATTGTTCTCGTATCTTCGTGTATGATTCAGAATAAAGCTGTCGTCCGTGTTTTCCGTTTCGTACACGACACGTTCTTTATTGTTGTCATTGTCCCTATAGGTGATACTTGTCTTTACCTTGTATTCTTCGTCTTCTCCTTCCGACTGAATGTTTATCGTTATTGTCTCATTCAGTTTATACCGTGTTGGGCTTAAAGTATGTTTCAATTTTTCAATACTTATATATTGATACGAACGGTTAAGGGGCGAATTAATTATAATCACATCTTCCTTGTCTATCTTGTGCCATCCACAACCTTCATCAGGATATGAAACAATGGCATTCCCGGTTTTTCTGTTGTACCCTACAAGCATGGAAATACGTCCCATGTCCACCTCTTTTCCGATATGATTTTTGATATACGCTACCGCTTTAGCAATAAATTCACCTTCTTTTGTGGGGATGGCTCTGTGTCCTCCCATCACATAATCCCACTTCAAATAGTAATATTCTTTGGGGAAATAGAGGGGGTGAATAATCTTTACAAAAATTTCATCATTATAACTTCCATATCTCACTCCCCATTCTATAAGGACTTCGCTGTCCGTTATATCCACTTCCTTTTCATCCGCTATTTCCTGCAATTGCTGCAACACTTGTTCCGGCGTGTATTCACATATAAGATTGCTACTGTATATATATTCCCCATTATATTTTCTTCCTATTCTTGCATGTTTTTCAAACGGCAAATGAATAGAGTTTTCCGGTCTGCTTACCGTCTCTTTGAAAATTCTTTCTATGTCTTCCTTTTTCATAATCGTACTGTTTAAATGTCCCAGTCCTTTAGCGCCATTTCCAGGCATTGACTTATGCTTAACTTCGGGTCTTCCTTTAAATATTCAAGTGCTGTAACGGCTACTTCCGGTTCAAGTCCGTATCTGCTTGCCTTTATCATGCACTCCAGCCAATAGGTTCTTTCTTCTGTGTAGGTCATTATTTACCCTCCTTATACTTTTCTACCAATTCCAAATTTTGCGGAATGAACG
>ULZT01051051.1_pt1 | contig 15909 bp, 10 predicted proteins | sample 1963371 | NCBI WGS metagenome assembly ULZT01 (sample SAMEA4835897, study PRJEB28245) | human gut metagenome | biome: gut microbiome; material: fecal sample | place: Denmark | collected 2008
TCTAAACATGTTATTATGAAATTCTAATTGGAACAAACTCGTCTATTTTTTGATCATTTTTTACTATTTTTCTGAATTTCTAAATGGAATATTTAAAAATAATGTTACCGATTTTCTTTATAATTATGAATTATTAAATGGAACAAACTCAGTTTTCAGTTATTCTTTTCAATTCTATTGTACTTATTTTGCATTCTCCAATGTCATAGAACTAAAGTAATATACCATTTATATCCATATTCGCGAATAATATTCCATATTATTTTGCCAAATTCGTAGTCTTTATGCTACAATTACCTCATAATTAAACAATCGACAAAATTTTTCAAGCAAAGGATGTTAAAAAGTTATAGTTTAAAAAAGAATAAGAACAAATTGTTATTATCGTATCTGGTATGATAATAGATGTTAATTCATCACAATGCTCAAATACGATAGATCCAATACATATTACTCTGTGTTTAACACCATCACTATCATCTTCTCCATATTTTTCAACATTCACTTCAAACCAAACTCTTCCAGTCCACTTTCCTGCAGTAAGTTCGTTCGCAGTAATAGTTCCATTAATATCTTTTCCTGCACCACTTATCACTGCGAAATCAAGTTCACTAGAATCTAACTTTACAGTTGCTGATTTAGCATCTTTTAGACCTTGATTAAGTTTTATTATATCATCAGAAGGAGTAACTGTAATGATCTCAGTTTCAGAGATATCTCCCTGCATATTTATTTTGCAATCAGCATGTCCTGGATAGCCACCATTACCTGAGTCTTTTGTTACTACAAGTGTAATCGTCTTAGGCACTGTCACTTAATACGAACTTGGTACAGTTGTTTCTACTTTAGTGTTTACAGATTAAGGATTGTCTGTAATAACATTAGTTTTATCGTCAGCCATAACAGGTATTCTTGTAAGAATTGTTGCTGCAGCAAGCGTCATTGCTGCAATCTGTTCTATTAATCATTTTAACCTCCTTGGTTCTTCGAGTTTATTTATTGTAATCAATATGGATTTTGAGAAATAATAGGTAAAAACCACAAAAAAATAAGGATACAGCTGCTAACTATATCCTTGAATCACATTTATTTAAAGAAATCCTCATCCAATACAAGTAAAGCCTGTTCCTTATTCTTAGACATCTTTCCAATCTTATATCTGTGTTTCTGTGTCTGAACCCATGCACCTAGATGTTCTCCCTCAAAATCAGTGCGTTTTGATATGCAAGTCGTACCAGTCTGTTTGATATAACGCTTGTACTGATCTAAGCGACGGTTCCATTCAGTATCATGCGGGTCAAATACGAAGCCTATTTCTGTAAGCCTGTCAAGTCTATACTGTCTGAGACTTCCATTTTTGTAATCATTCCTCTGTCTCTGTACCCATCTGCCAAGCGACTGAGACTTGTAAGATTCTCTCTTGGGAATAGCGGTAGTTCCATGTTCTTTTTTATACTCTGTCAAAAGAGAATACATCTTATTCCATTCTTCATCCAACTTATTTTCATAATTACATTTACATCGTTGCCCGCTCAAAAAGTGTCTTGGAAGATAAAGCTGCTCTTTCTGACATATTTCATGACGTATTAAGACTTTAGTGTCTTGATCTACATATTGTCCTGTGACAGTATATTCACCATTTGTCAGTTCCTTGATACGTTTATCAAAAATCAGTTCAATCCTTCTGCATTCACGACAGTATGGGCTTTTGATGAATTTCCAATAACTGACTTTGAAATCATGTCCGCATTTGATACTATGAATTGTTACAGGTTCCCCTGTTTTAGCATAATACCGAAGTTTGTATTCACCTGTCGATTCTACATTTTCCTTTGCATCTTCAAATGTAATGACGTTTTCACAATTGCATCTTTTATTTTCGAATATCACTTCTCTGGGTTTCAAAGTAATGCTTTTTCCGCATCTGTTATGATAGAATTGCGCCTTATTATCGAGTCCCTTAAACGGTCCTTCGATTTTATAATCCTGAAGCAGATTATTTATGTAAAACTCATATCTGTCCTGAATCCTTAATTTTTCATCACATCTAGGGCATCCAAAACCTATTTTTTCTGCATATTCTGTAGTGCAATATGTTTCATCACAGACAGGACATGTTCTTTCTATAATTGAGGACTCTGAACTTTTTAATTTATCAATAAGTTCATTTACATCTGGGAACAGATACATCAATATTGGGAGAATTTCTTCTGCACGTACATACTGAATATTCACTAATTTGATCGTCATGAATTTTGAAACATTAAATCTAATCAGGTCACTATATTCCCAATTCATAATTTCCGGAATAACAGAAGATCCACGGTCTTTTATTTTATCACGTACTATGACTTTAATGTTTTCCATTGACGATTCAACATTATTCTCTAAAAGACCGTCTGCGTACCAGGCATATTTGTACAGAGAAGTCTCTGAAGCATCAGCACTAATCGGCCTGCAAACATTAAAAAAGTTTTCTGTACTACCTATTACACGATTTGTATATTCGACCAGCTTCACTTTATGTATCATACAAATTTTTACTCCCGACAACTGATGCATCCTGTGCAGATATGAAGTTCCATATGTAACTTTATCCTGTTTAAAACATTCAGGACATATCTTTACATATCTTATCATGTGGTTAACAGCAGTATTAAGTTCATCATATGGCCTGAATACATTATTTATGTATCGTGCCTGTTGTCCCTTTGTCATCCATAATGATTCAAATTGATATGTCGTTGTCTGCAGATACAGATCTTTTAAAGATTGCTTCGTGTATATATTTTTATAAAAAGACGAATACCCGTAGCGTATGTCTACAAGCTGGCTTGGATTTTTTACCTTTTCGTTCAAATATGCTTCTGCGAATCTATTGCAGTTTAATCCGTTTTTCTTTGAAAGCCGGTATACCCATGATGATAGCAGTTCATCCGGCAGGGGCTTTTCAACTATTGGAATCATCGGCATTCTCCAGTCCTAAAACACTTCTCATATGTTGAATATCAGGTTTTGACATTTTGTTCTTTGTGACACGTTTCTTTGGTAGTTTTTGTAAGGTTTCAACTACTAGGCGCGTTATTTCTTTTTCGCTTTTACCACTTGATGATGCTTTACGGATAACCTTGTTATAAGCTTCTTCAATCTGGTTGTCCGTGTAATCATCATATATTGTACGTATGTTTGCAGCTACATTATGTAATGAAACATCAGGTTTTGCTGTACTATTTTCTTTTATCTTTTTCATTTCCTGTTCCTGCTTTGCTTCATCCATAAGTTTACTTATGCGCGCATCTGCATTCTTTCGTATATTCTCAAGTTCAAGTGCGTCTGCATTGCATTCAATGCTTCCAAGCACATCCTGAATACCAGGATAGTATTTGTCTGCTACGTGATGGATAAAATCAGCGTTTATTTCGATTTTTTTGCGCGCTGTTATGGCTTCGATATTCATGCACGAATATATACTTACAAGCTGATCTATGATTCCTTTTGTAACATCATATAGTGCATCAATTATCTTATCGGTGACTTCAATCGGTTCTTTAAACCATTGATATTCAAAAATCTGACTGACAAGATATTCAAAAAATTCCCTGTTTTCACAATATCTGTTTCCATTTATCATTGTCCCCACCCGGCGTGCAGTGCGAAGTTCGTGAAACATTTTATCCCTTGCATCTTCAGTACCTACTACCGCTATAGCCACTTTAGTACGGTTGGCAAGTGTAAGAAGTGAATCAAACGAGTTTTCTTTTGTATGTTGAAAATCTATAAGCTGTATCTCATCAAAGATTATAATTCCCACTCCAAACAGTTCAATGAAACTCCTTACCTTTTCGGCTTTATTCCCAAGGCCCATTGTCTTTTTAATTTCCAAAGCGTACACGGGCTGTGCGTTACCAAATGCTTTGTCTATGGCATCACCTATACCTTCATACAATGCTGAAAAATTGCTGTTTGCTATACAGTTTACAACCAGATATGTTATCTGTGGAAAGTATCCGCCATCACCATCCTCATGTATTATTACCTGTGGGTAATGTGATACGAGAGTGCTTATTGCAGAACTTTTACCGCATCCGGAATATCCGATAAGCGAAAAACCTGCATTAGTTGCATCGCTTGAATCTCCATAAAGTACGCTTGTCATTTCATTATCCCTGTTTTCTGCCATATAACTTATGTTTTTATCATATACAGGACATCTTTTACGATGTCGGTATGATATAAGCAGCGCATTATAAAACGAAAATTCAAGTTCACTGTGAAACGGCAAAGGAAAACGTATTTCTTTAAGCATACTCACCTGAAGCATCTTTTCAAGCTTTGTCATCTTTTTTATACTGTCATAGTCATAACTGGCAAATGAACGACTATATGCTCTATAAATATCTTTGTTCTCTCTCGGATAGGGCAGTGCCTCAATATACATATTACCTTCATCCTCTTTAATTTTTGCTTTCACGTATCGTGCTGGAACAACAGTCTGACTTGTCAAATCATACGCCTCGTACTGTGAAGCTCCCTCTTCACATTCGACATAGTAATTTTTCTTCTCCATAAATCCCCCTTAGTCAAAATACATCTCAATAGCTTCCTGAAAACTCTTTGGTTTCTTCTTTTGCTTCGTTTTCTCCTTTACCAGTATCTTTTCTCCATCTTTTTCTGGAAGTATTTTAGTTTCCTCATTTTGAAGTCTTTGTTCAATATTATTGTCATGTGACACTTTTTGTTTCTCAAGTTCCCTAGTTACACGCATATTCTTTTTATCAGAATAAGTGTCTTTCTGAGCAGAGGCAACTATTTCCTGATTCACTGAATAATTAAATGCTGAAAGATCTTCATTCTGTATCCGTCCATGAGCATCAAGCTGATGTTTACCCTTTCTGTAATCATTCCATTCTTTTTCTGTCAGGCCTGCGAAATCAATATTACCAGTAATCATTTCATTTAACGATGCTTTTATGAGTTTTCCATTACGTATGTAATAAACAGCTCCAACAGACCGCTTATCCATGCGTACTTCAAAAGGCACTTTCTTTGTTCCCGCACGGAACATTTCTTTAGATAGCTGTTTGTCATCTTTTGTAAGGTACCATAAACCATTGTATGATATACCACGTCTTGACAATTTTGCATTTACAGGTGTCATAAGCGTATACAGATACTGGTCCTTATCCGGTATGCGAGATGGTTCAATCTTATTTGCACCATATTTCCAAAGAATTGCTGGAATAGGCTGTATTTTCTTATCCATCATCTCTCTTGTAAGAGGATAATTCTTATCGTACTGCTGATTATGCATAAGAACAAAATTAATGACCATCTTTGTGTACTGTTCAATATTAAGAGTCGCTTCCTTATGATGATTTGAATCATATCTTTTTTCAATAAGTCCATTGTCTTCAAGATGTTCATTCTGTCTTGAATGCATCTGATGAAACGACTGTTCAACCACACCTTTTAAAGAACCACTGGCACCTGATACTATCTGAAGTTCTATGCCAAGTTCATTGCATATACGTCTGAATTCTTTACTTTTAAACTCAGAACCTCGATCAACACGGATACGGCGTGGTTTTATGTTTGACGGCCAGATTGCATCATCATCAAATCCCATTCCATAACAACTGCAATATTCTTTTTTATTGTCTGCTAAATTCAAAAACAAGTTTGTAACTCCAAGAATAGAGTTATTATCAAACGCTACAGACATTGCTATAATAGCTCTTGTGTAAATATCTATCATAAAGTATACAACCGGACGTCCTATAGTTTTATTGCTGTCAGTTGTAGATACTAATGATACATCAGCTTCACATGCGTCAATTTCTACCATATCTCCAGGCCCTAAGACACCATGCAATGAATCACTTGTAATAAGACGTTTATTGTTACGCTGCTCAGCTGCAGACGTTTTTATCAGATCAATTTCCTGTTCTGTAATATGTTTACGACAATAGTAGTAAAACTGATTATATGTCGGTCTCTGTGATTCAGGCATAAGCCCGACAGTAGTAACGCCATTTACAATCTTTGTTTCACTGTAGTATTTACAGTTCATCCAATCGAAAGCAGATCTGAAGCTTTTATTTCTACCTTTTTTGTAATTATTAAGGGCATCTTCAAAATGTTCACGTACTTCATCATTTACAACAATGCTGGATTTTACATATTCACTCGGTCTTCCAGGCTTAATAGTGTAATCATTCTCTTTACCTTTTGTATTTCCCCATGCCTTGTTATCTACAAGAGAGTATGATTTGCATCCAGACTGAAAATATTTAGTGCATATTCTCCAAAATGTATTTTTAGGACATTCATATTTACGCATTATCTCATAAAGACGAGTTTTCTTATATTTTCCGCCCAATTCAATAAATGTAGGTCCATATGCAGCAACAACTTCATTCATCATATCTCTGTTACGAATATACTTAGCTCTAATGTTCTCTGAAAGATGATTCTCATCAAAGACCAATCCTTTATCTTCTGAAATAGTAAACCCCTGTTCCTGTAGAAGGTCCATAATCTGCATATAACTCATAGTTATAAGAATGAATTTGGTAGTATTCATTTCACATAATACTATATCATTTACTGAAACATAAATTATTCGGTAACTACTTCCTGCTTCTTTGTCTGTTATGATGTTTCCGATTGTTATATTATTAATACTACTCATAATGGATTTCCTCTAATATTTCATCAAGTTTCCTATTATCTATCACTGTTTTTGAAAGATCCAAATCTATTTCTTTTACAGCAATCAAATGCTTTACATATGAATATTTATCATAGATTGCATTTTTATTATAAAATTCTGTAACAAGCCTTATATTGTTAACCCATACCTGATTTACATCAGTCGCATAGAGCATATCAAATGGAACACCATTATATTTCCAGTATTCCCTTTCAATGTATAAAAGTTCTACCGTACGGTCATTCAAATTTTTATCAACCTTTACTGAATATGCATGTAAAGAATTATCACTTTTAGTAACAAGAAAATCTGTAGTCATAATATGATTTCTGTCCTGCGGATGCTTAATTCCTAATTCATCTGCAATTTTTAAGGTTATTTTGTTATCCAATGGAAATTGTTCACGAATATCTATATTAGAATCATCCCAACGCAACAAGAAATACCACATTGTCTCGCCTTGAGACATGCAATGTATGTCACGTCCGGTTTTCCAATCCTTGATAATAGAAGTAGTACCTAAACTATTAAACTCTGATGTCAATATATATGGAACGTAATCTTTTCCTTTTCCTATGTGAAGGATTTGTTTTGATTTGTCTGACATTCTTCTTGCCATAACATATTCCTCATAAAAAATAAGACATACCTTTTTGATATGTCTTATTTTAACATTTTACTATGAGATTTACAATATGTTCCAGTTAGAATTTCATTTTTATTTTTGTTATATTTTTTAAATGTTCCATTTAGAAATGCAATGTTCCAGTTAGAATTTCATAAAAACAAAAACATCAACTCCGTTTTACAGATGAAGCACTCTTTCTTTTATCTCCTGTGTACGTCCCTGGTTCCAGAACTGTGTACCAATATATCCACATGTTCTTCTAGCAACATTCATCTTATCCTGATTACGGTTTCCACAGTTAGGGCATTCCCAGATAAGCTTTCCGTCATCATCTGTTATTATCTGAATCTGTCCTGTGTATCCACATACCTGACAATAATCGCTCTTAGTATTAAGTTCAGCATACATAATATTCTCATATATAAACTGCATAACTGAAAGAACAGCAGGAATATTATCATTCATATCAGGAACTTCCACATAACTGATAGCTCCTCCAGGTGACAGTTCCTGAAACTGTGCTTCAAACTTTAACTTGTCGAATGCATTTATATTTTCTGTAACATGTACATGATAACTGTTAGTTATATAGTTCTTATCTGTTACACCTTTTATCTTACCGAATCTCTTCTGAAGATTCTTGGCAAACTTATATGTTGTTGATTCCAGTGGTGTTCCATAAAGACTGAAATCTATATTAGTTTCTTCTGCCCATCTGTTACATGTATCTCTTAAATATGTCATAAGCTTTAAGGCGAATTCTGTTCCCTCAGGAGCTGTATGTGTAACCCCCTTCATATAATAGGTACATTCACATAAACCTGCATAACCTAACGATATAGTTGAATATCCACCATAAAGAAGCTTATCTATAGTTTCGCCCTTCTTAAGTCTTGCAAGCGCTCCGTTCTGCCACAGGATTGGTGCTACATCCGAAGGTGTTCCTTTTAATCTGTAATGTCTGCACATAAGTGCTCTTTTACAAAGCTCAAGTCTTTCGTCAAGAATCTTCCAGAACTTATTCATATCCTTACCTGATGAACATGCCACATCAACAAGATTAAGTGTTACAACACCCTGGTTAAATCTGCCATAGTACTTAGGCTTTCCTGTCTCAGGGTCATTATATGGAGTAAGGAACGAACGACAGCCCATGCATGGGAAGCAATGTCCATCACCATTCTTATCAACCTTAAGTTTTTTCATAATCTTCTCTGATATATAATCAGGAACCATTCTTTTAGCTGTACACTCTGCAGCAAGTTTTGTAAGATTCCAATACTTAGAATCCTCTCTTATGTTGTCCTCTTCAAGAACATATATAAGCTTAGGAAATGCTGGTGTGATCCACACACCCTTTTCGTTCTTGACACCCTGGATTCTCTGCTTTAACACTTCCTCTATAACAAGTGCAAGATCCTCTCTTGTCTGACCTTCTGGAACCTCATCTATATACATAAATACAGTTACAAACGGTGCCTGTCCATTCGTAGTCATAAGTGTGATGACCTGATACTGTATCATCTGTACACCACGTTTTATCTCATCTCTTACTCTTAGCTCTGCAACCTCTCTTACCTTTTCTTCACTTGCTGCTATACCTGTTGCTTTGAATTCTTCAGCAACCTGCTTCACAAACTTTTCCCTGCTTATCTGTACAAATGGAGCAAGATGTGCAAGCGATATACTCTGTCCACCATACTGTGAGCTCGCTATCTGTGCTATAGCCTGTGTCGCTATATTGCAAGCTGTTGAAAAACTGTGTGGCTTTTCTATCATAGTTTCACTTATAACTGTACCATTCTGCAACATATCTTCAAGATTCACAAGGCAGCAGTTATGCATATGCTGTGCAAAATAATCTGCATCATGGAAATGTATAAGTCCTTGCTCATGTGCATCTACAATATCTGCTGGAAGTAAGAATCTCTTAGTTATATCCTTACTTACTTCACCAGCCATATAGTCTCTTTGCACGCTGTTTACAGTAGGATTCTTGTTTGAATTCTCCTGCTTGACCTCTTCATTGTTACATTCAAGAAGGCTTAATATCTGTTGGTCTGTTGAGTTGGACTTTCTTACCAACGCCCTCTTATATCTATATGTAATATACTTTCTGGCAACTGCAAATGCACGAAGATTCATAATCTGATTCTCTACAAGATCCTGAATCTCCTCTACGTTAAGAGATCTGTTCATCTCCTCACATATGCTCTCAACATTATCTGATATTGTCTGAATCTGCTCATCTGAAAGTCTCTCACTATGAACCACTTCCTGATTAGCCTTAGAAACAGCCGCCATAATCTTGGTAATGTCAAATGTTACCTCTGAACCACTACGCTTAATTATCTTCATTTCAATTAAACCCTCCCATTCATATATGCCAGATATTTTAATGTAAATGTCAAAATTCACTTTCGACATACATATCACTATGTAATCTGCCTATCACAAGAAACTCAATAGACAGCCTATAGACAATGCAATGCACTATACAAGTGTTCTGGTTATCACCTGTATAGTGCATTAATGATCACTATCTTTGAACAAATTAAATTTTACTACATATTGGTGCTTTCGTCAACTTACCATACTATATATAGTATTAGATACAAACACGCCTCTATGCCTTATAACTACTGCATTTGGGAAAATACATCCATTATAAAACTACTAAAATATTTTAAATAATTCTATAAGTATAACCATCTTAAAAAGTCTTATTATGACTGCATAATAAGACTTTTAACTTTAGAACACAGCTAACTTATGCTAATCATCTTCACCTACTGATCATCTTCACTGCATAAGCATATTGACAAGTGTAGCAGTTATAACACTACATTCTATCTCATATTCTGCCCATTGTGATGCTGCTTTCATTCTGTTTACCGTAAACATGCCTTTAACTTCATCCTTACTTCCAATAAGACAATGAATCGTAGAATATATATGTCTTTTTCTCATCTCATCTGCGAACTCTGGTGCAACATCTCTGTTGTTATTAACAAAGCTGGCTGCTATATACGTCTTATCTCCCATAAGTCTCTTAAAACCATCTGAGTATACATATGACATATCTTCATCCTCAATGCCTGTACCAACTAATATTTTCCTGACTAAATCCTTGCCTTCATATATGCTTATATTATCGACCTTGTACAGCTTCTGCATATGTTCAAGCATAGCCATAACCGCAGCTTTTTTATCATTGTTATACTGTATCATAATGTCAGTAAGGTATCTTAGCTCGCGCATCTCCCTGCCATCGTTGATTATCTTATCTTTCTTGTTAATAGAATTTTCATAAGCCTCCCTGTGCATTTCATCCCTGAAGAATACATATCTGTCTCTTCCCTTTTCCTTTGCCACATACAGACAAAAATCTGCTTTTTTAAATAACTCCTCGTATTCATGACCATTATTAGGGCTGAACGCAACACCTATGGAGGTTGTAACCTGGAAGTTCTCATAATCGTTCTTAAATTCCCACTTAACCTGTGTTCTTATGGCTCTTAGCACACCTCTTAAAGCATAGTCATCATTGATGCCTTTAAGGACTATCATGAACTCATCACCACCGATACGTCCTACTATACCATCTTCTCCAACAACCTCTTTAAGCTTCTTTGCCACTCTTGCAAGCACCTTATCACCATAAAGATGCCCATATCTGTCATTTACCTGCTTGAAGTAATCTACATCAAGAATAACTATACTTACCCTGTCAACCGTATCCTGTTTAACAAGCTTAGCCGCATATTCTGTTATGGTTTTCTTGTTATATACCTTAGTAAGTGAATCCATAGTAAGTTCATCAACAACCTCAACTATGTTTCCCATGCTGTTAACTCCATCAGCAAGAACAATTCTTCCTGTGACAATATTCTCACCAGTATATTTAGTATGTATAGTACCTATAAACTTGACTTTTTCGTTAACCTTTCCCATAGTTCTCATACTTGTAGTAAGCTTCACACAGAAATCTGACATATATGTTTTCATGCAATTGACAAGGTTATCAAGCTCTATAATATCTTCAGGTGCTACTATTCCATCAGCCATATACTCACGCCATTCATCTAGTGGCATACGAACTATGACCTCCCTTGTGCTACCCTCATACCTGACTATTTTGATATCTCCGCTCTGATCAGAATATGTAAATACATATTCCCCAGTAAGTCCCATAATCAAACGTTCTCTGGCTATATCATCACATATCTTGTAATTAGTCTCCACTATGCTGTCTATATCCAGCATCTCAATATCAATATTACGTAGCACAGAATCACCTTCAAAAGCAATAAGCTTGATAAGATTGAGCCTGTACTCACCATTGCCATTCTTAAATGAAAAACACTTTTCTGTTTCTACACCATCAAACCCATCAATAAATTCTATAAAACTTTCTTTTTCCCCTGGATTAACAAACTCTGTCAGGCAACCATATGTAACATTACCAAAATATTCATTGAATGCCCTATTTGTTACACTTGTCAGATAAAATCTATCTATAACAGCTTTTCTTCTGTCAAGTCTGTGTGCTGCTATATAACTGTCGTTAAAAGCAGCATCCTGTTGTGAATGCATAATATTTCTTCTCCTTAATACCATTATATACGACAAACCATGTTTTATATTATAATTTATTCTCAACAAATATGCAATGTTTTTACAACCGTTTTTGTAACATTTTCACCAATCGCTGGTACTTTAGTACTAATACAAAATGTAGTATTTTAATTTAAAATTCACTATGATATAATACAACATGTTGTTATTAATTATTGAATATATCAGCTTGATAACAATATTAATATGTGGAGGTTTTTATTATGGAGCGTGTAAAGTACAGCAAAGTAGAGGTGAAACACGGAAACAGCGTGAAAAAGTTTCCAGTATATGAAATCTATCTTGATGACATGATTGTAACGAAGGTATCATCTGAAATGGAAGCAGTCGAGATGGTATCCCGCTGGCAGGAGATTTATAAGTAACAGATTGCTACTTTTAATGATTATATATTGTATTATAAAGCTGCCACAATAAGATTACATATTGCGGCAGCCTTTTTTATTTTCTCTTGTTTATTCTTTCCTTGCTTATTTTTTTCTTTTCACCTTTCCACTTCATCTTTTTTCTTCTTTATCTTTCTTCTTTATCTTTCCTTTTCTTTATGTTTACACTATTCTACAATTTTTAAGGCTTCATCCATAGGAATTTTTTTAATCTTTGCCATCATAAAAAACGATATAACAGCATATACTGTTATGTTAAGTATAAACATGACCGGAAATATATGCGGAGCATAATAGCACGATATCCAGCCTGACATTTCCTCCATAAACACTCTGAACAGATAGTTCATAATAATAACTGATAATCCTATACTCAAAGCTACTGACAAAACAACTACTATTGTCGTTGATGTTACATAAAGTCTGCTTATCTCCCTGTTAGAATATCCCAGTATCTTTACCATTGATATTGATGTTGTATTCTTCTCTACTATAAGCTTTGTAAGAAGGAACATAAGAACTGCAAACAACACAACTGCAAATATCTTTACAAGATTAAATGTCTCACCCATAGAACGGTCTAACTGTCTTGATACCTTTGTAAGGTCATCAAGTGTTATCTGTGTTGCAACATATTTTTCGTCTATATCAAGGATATTATCTGAAAAATATCCGCTATAATAATCCTCTGACTTATCAAACACATTCTTAAATGCTGCATCTGACATAAATATTGCAAAGGATGATGGATAATCATACATATCTTTTACTGTAAATTCATATTCGTTATCATCATACTTTTCTTTAAGCGTTATCTTGTCGCCTTTTTTAATCCTGAACTTGTCAGCATATCCATTTGTTATATACACTTCATTATCTTTAAGAGAGGCTGTGTTTATATCTGCATATATGCTGTTGTCTTTCACACCATATACAAGCACATCCTCACTCTTTAATCTTCCCTCTATGGTAGCCAACGTCTTTACACAGTATTTTTCAGCAGCATTATCATCCACATCAACTAAAGTCTTAAGTACATACTGATGCTTTGCTATAAGCTTATCTGTTATCTCATTCTGATAATGTGTCAGCATAGGACCAAGCATAATCCCGAACAACAATAAAACATTGGCAAATAATATTCCAATAAACAATGTTATATAATTAGGCATATTCTGTATTATTATTCTTAATCTGAATCTGTTAAAAAATCTGAAAGCAGGCAGTCTCATAGCCTTTTTCTTCTTTTTTCCTGAAAGATCTCTTCTTAAAAACTTAAGTGGCGAAAGCTTTAATCTGCAGCCTATTATCACAATATTGATAACAAGCATTATGATAACTGGCACAACTGTCGTAAGTAAAAATGCATCTGCATTCCATAATGTATGATATGTTGGAAGTGAATAGCTTCCATAGTAAGTAGCTACAAAGATATCCTTAAATACTGTATATCCAAGAATATTTCCTACAAGTGCACCAAATATAGTAACAATGATCGGAAGAAGAATATAATGTCTTAAAAGTTCACCTCTTGTATATCCTGATGCCCTTAATGTTCCTATAACATTTGCCTCTTTTACTATAGTGTTATTAGTCGTAACTGCAAAAACAAATGCCATGATAACTATAAGTACATATAAAAGTACTATCATCATAGACCTGTCGCTGCCTATATCATCTCCTGTAAAATGTATAGCCTGATTAATATACTGTGGTATGTAATTAACCAGTATGGCATTTGCCGATATTGTTTTCACAAAATCATCAGCCATAAGCTTAGCCTCTTTATCATCTTCCGGCTTATTATCGTAAAGCCATGAATAAACATAATGGATATGTGTATCATCATACGCATCAAAGCATTTCTGCGACACAACACCTACACCAAATTTAAGTGAATCAAACATGGTATCTGAGTTATCTGAAAACAGACTGCTATAGTCAGAAAGTGCAACAAGACCAGTTACTTTAAGTATAAGCGAGCCTACTGTTAATGTATCCTGGACTTTGATATCATTATTTTCCGCATACATCCTGTCTATCGCAATCTCATTAATGTCTTCTGGCAGACTGCCCTCCATAAGATCCACTTTGTCAACCTCTTCCCTGTTAACATAGAATCTGAGCGTGCTCTGACTGTCTTCGTCGTTTTTAATATTATTATGCCTTACAACAATTTCTTCTTTATAGAAATTCTCATATATAGTAACATTTTCTTTTTCAAGTTTATCTATAACGCTTTCATCAGCCTTTGAATAAAGCTCAAAATTACCATCTTCTATATTATACTTTTCAAAGCTTTTATTATATGTATCATACATACTTCCATCAGCAATCAGAAAGCCACTTATAAGCCCGATTACAGCAGTCATAAATACAAATATAACTATGTATTTGGCAAGCTCTCCCTTAAGCTCTCTTAAAAAACGCTTATTCAACGGATTTCTCATAGCAAATAACCTTACCTTTCCTTACTTGTTCCGTTTTTTAACTTTATATAAAATCTTTTACATTATTTTTTAGATATTACCACTCAAGATTTCTGGCATCTATTTTGTCCTTATTGACAATATTATCCATAATCTCTCCGTCTCTTAGCTTTATAACTCTGTCTGCCATATTCTGTATAGCATCGTTATGTGTAACCATTATTACTGTATTTCCATATTTTTTATTTACATCTTCTATAAGCTTTAAAATCTCCTTTGATGTATGATAATCAAGTGCTCCTGTTGGTTCATCACATAGAAGTATATCCGGATTTTTAACTATTGCTCTTCCTATTGCAGTTCTTTGCTGCTGACCTCCCGATAACTGGTTAGGCAGCTTATATCTATGTTCAAAAAGTCCAAGTGTATTAAGTAGTTCATCTATATCAAGTGGTGAATCACTCAGGTAAGCTCCAACTTCTATATTTTCCTTAACATTAAGATTAGGAATCAGATTATACATCTGAAATACATATCCCAGATGTTTTCTTCTGTATCTTGTAAGTTCACTTTCTTTCATATCCTTTGTTTTTTCATTGTTAATACTTACGTAACCTGAATCCGCATCATCTATCCCACCTATTATGTTAAGCAGCGTAGATTTACCAGAACCTGATGGACCGAGCAATACACATATTTCTCCTTTCATGACCTCAAAGTTGATTCCTTTAAGCACCTCTACTTTAGTAGAACCACTGCCATATGACTTCTTTAAATCTTTTACAGTAAGAAACATATTGCTTCCTCGCTTTCCTTTTTATATTTATGTTGCCTTTTTATGTGACAATTTTTCAGCCTTTTTTCGACCTTTTTCCAGCTTTTTTCAGCTTTTCTCCAGCTTTTTTTCGACCTTTTTTCGGTCTTCTAATGTTGTCTTTTTTGTAGCTTAGTTAGTTAGAAAAGACTAACTCTACGTTAATATTATAATATCTTTGCGCTGAAAAATAAACATTGCAAATGAGAATATATATCATTAAGCAGGATATCTGGGAAATTATGGACATTTAAGTAACTTGTTGTTTAATTGAATATTAGTTGGTGACGAACGGACGACAA
>ULZT01045406.1_pt1 | contig 15813 bp, 19 predicted proteins | sample 1963371 | NCBI WGS metagenome assembly ULZT01 (sample SAMEA4835897, study PRJEB28245) | human gut metagenome | biome: gut microbiome; material: fecal sample | place: Denmark | collected 2008
TATTATATGAGTATCAAGTTAAGGAAAGGAAAAAATAAAATGTATGGTTATAGTTTCATGAATTATAATTGTCTATTGCGTCGGCTCGATTGATGAGAATGCTTGATATAAATTAAAAAACCGGTTGGCGTTATCGTCAACCGGTTTTTTTTTTTTGTGTTAGAAGCCCGCAAGTAGCCGTCCTCCACCGGCGATTATGTCGTTGGCTTGTATGTTGTTTACGCCTTGCAGTGATAATGTGTCGCGGTCGATTGCGACGAAATATTTGTCGCTGTAGTCTTTGTAGAATACTGATGCGCCTACGCTGAACTGTTTGGCGATTTTGAATATGCGGTCACCGTTCTTTTGCGTACCATTACATGTAACATTGTATTGTATTGATAGTACGCCGTTAGTCTCGAAAATTGACACGTTATTCCATATTCCGTTAATTTGCGATTCGTTAGGAAATCCGTTTTGTGTTGGGAAGAATGTCGTGCCGTGTAGAATGCAGCTGCCCATAGCGTGGCCGACTTCGCTATATCCGCCTTTTGATAGGTGCGCGCCGTCGCCGTCGTCGCCGCCATCTGCTGCGTGACTCGCCCATACACCCGCGCGATATGCGCCCTCGTGGATTACCACGTTTGGAAAGTCGCGTTTTGTTGTGAAAAGGCTGTAAACCTGTTGCCGGTAATCCGGTGCCACAGACCACTTTGCATTCAGTCGGTTCATTGATTCGCCCACTGCGAGACACATCGGGAATATGTCGATTATTGCGTTCGGTGCGTCGGTGTGGATTGTGTTAAGCAATGTGTTTATGCTGCTATTTATTGATGTTATCGGCGTGTTGTCGTTTAGCATTTTAGTAGCATCATTTTGACCGCCAATGATGATAACCCTATTGACATGCTGCTTATTGGTTACTGTGTTCCACCTGTCAAGAAAGTTGCCGTCATCACCGGTTGCGTAGAAACCGCCCGCGCTTGTACCTAGTGTTTGTTTTGTGGTTGGCTTTAGTATGTCATAAATGGCGTTTGCTGGTGAGTCGTTCAAGTGTTTTGCACTGCCATAGTATCCGTCCACCCAGCTGTCACCGATTACGACAATATTATCATTGTAACCGATAGCTTGCGTAATGATTTGCGCGTTTTGGTTTGTTTTAATGTTGAGCGTAGATATACTGTTTTTATTGATTTCGGCTTGTTCGGCTGCTTTATTCCAACGGTTTTTAGTTGTTTCGGCGGTGGCGGTGTCGGTTACGCCGAGCGCGTTTAGGTTGCTTTTGGCGTTGTTTGCTGTTTCGGTTGTGACGGCAAGATTTGACGCGGTTGTATCAATCTTGTTTTTGAGCGTGGTTGCAGTGGTTTCGTTGGTTACACCTAATGCCGCTAGATTATCGTTTGTTGCTTGAATTTGCGTTATGGCCTGATTGGCGGTGTTTAACGCGTTACTAGCGTTAGTGTTTACTTTGTATAAATTGGTGTCGATAATATCCATTGACGCGTTATATTGGTCGTTGAGGTTTGCCGCGTCACCGGTTGTATATTTTTCAAGATTAAAATTGGGTGTGTAGGCTGTCATTTTGTGGTTTCCTTTCGTATCGTTTGAGGATGATTAATTTCCGCTTGCACTTGCATTTGATGTATGGTACGGTCAATAATCCGCATTGCCGCGTTGTACTCGTCGCGCAAGTCCGCCAGGTCGCCTGTTTCATACAATGGCAGATGATAAAACGGTGTTTCTGTAGCCATAATTTATCCTTTCGTGTTTATAACGACGGGTACGGTTTGCCGGTTTTCGTATCGGTGACACGGGGCGTGTTGTCGTTGAATATGGTGAGGTTGCCGACTGCGGGTGTTTCGTCGGTACGGTGTTCAGCCAATTTGCCAATGTTAATGTCAGCAATTTGACTGATTCGCGCGCCGTAAACTGCGAGTTCGCGGTATAGGTCGCGCATTGCGGTTTTACTATCAGTATATTCGCCCTTTGTGACGTTCCATATCAATTGTGTGTTTCCTATGTGGTCAATTTGTTCTTGTATTTGCGTTATGGCAACGGCGTAATCGTTTATGTTCGTTTCAATGTTTTTTATTCTTGTATCGTAGTCGTTCAATGTTTTGTTGATGTCGGTCACGATTTCGTCAAGATATGCCGTTATGTGGTCGATTTCACACGCGATGTGTTTTATTATTTCTTCTTGGCTTTTAGCATTCCAGTAAAACGCTGGTATGGCGGGCGTGTACGGCCATACCGAGAAAAACGGTAGCAGTGGAAACATGTTGTTCATCCTTTCAGTAATTGTTAATATTTATCGTCCATAATGGACTAAAACATGTTTCAAGATGTTCTAGCAGCATCACGTCTATATCGACGTAATCGCCGTTTCTTATGCGATTGACTTTGTCCATGAAATCACCGTTTGCGATTGTCTCGTATTGATTATCGGTCGCGTTGCTAGCGTAGTCTTGATTTTCGGCTAACTGCGTGGCGGGGAAATCACTATAGACCGTCCGCATTTTATGCCACACGTCACTATCGCTAAGGATTATATCGGGATTAGTGTCCACAAGCGCATAAAGCGGGCGCAAAACCGGCATGATTTCCTGTATGAGTCGCATGAAGTGACGTCGCCATCTTGACGGTGGCATGACGCCCAATTCCCGGTCATAGAAACGGTTTTCGATTTTATTGCAGCAACGTGCGTACTGCGTGTCATCATAGGCGACATTCCGCCATGACCACGCGGCGTTATCCCAGTCAACACCGCCCGGTACGTCAATCAGTTCGCCGAACGTGTATGTCATCACGCCGTGAAAATCGTCGCGCGAATCGCATGGCTGATAATGGTTTATGTCATTCTTCATTGTCATTGTCGTGCATTCTTTCAACGTCCGTCAAGTAAGCGTAGTTGCGGGAAACGTTGTCTTCGTTCCATACAACCTGTATCGGTTCCTTGAGATATTTTCTGAATCTTGTGTTGAGTATGTCGCACGCGGCACGTCGTTCCTCCAATTCACTGAGTGCGCGTAGGTCGGTTGGCTCCCCGTAGTCGTTTATTTCGTCGGCGGTCTGCCGCTCCATTTTCAGCGGCAGATTTTTAATGCCCAACGCTTGATAGAACGCGTTCCATGTGTTCTGAATATCGTTTTGCAATTCCATGCCGATATATTCGACGTTGGTTTTCAGCACGTTGGCTTTCATGGAATCGGTGAAGCCCGGTGTCGCCATGATTGCCATTTCACCGCCTGAGATTTGCTTGATAACGTTGACGCCCGCCGTCTGCTGCCCGGCTGGAACCTCCAGTATGAACGGCGTTTTCTGGTTGAAACGATTTTGCCGCCTTGTCATGTACAAATCTTCTATTTCATGCGCGAAAAACTCAATAGTCGGAATGAGTGGCGTACGCGCGCGGTTAGCGTAGATGAAAACACCATTGGAATTGTTCACCGGAAAACGCCAACCGTTAATACCGTAACTATCCCATTTCTTAGGTTTGTAATAGACGTTGAAATTTGAGGTAGTAACCGCTTGCGTGCTGAAAAACACACCCGGCTTGCTATGTGGAAACGCGATTGTGGCGTAACCGAAATACAATAGATTGTATTCGAGAAACCACGCGTCGCATGTTTTCGGCAGATTCAGCCACTTGAAACGTGATAGCGCGATATTCAACATTTGAGAATACGCCATCGAATACGCTTGCGAGTTAAGCGCTTCGGATTGCTGCCACATCGGTGCGCCGCGTTCGCCCAATTCCGCACGGGTCAACGGCCTTTTATGCGTACGTTTGCGTCCCATATTTTTCCACCTTATAGATTGTCGTGTACGAAGTCATTGCCGACTTCCTCGGGGTTGTTCCATATTGTAACACCGTTGCTGAAAATATTCCTGATTGTCTGCAATTGTTCGTTTTGCGCAAGTGGGCATGTCGTCCATATGTCGGCGGCCTGCCAATACGTGAAATGCTTGCAAGGCGTCAACGACGGCCTGTTGTAGAGTTTGTTGCTTGCGATACCATAGCGTAGCATGTAATCGCCCGCCGCCGCTATCGCGCCGTTATCTTCGGTGACTATTTTCACGGTCATGGTGTCAAGCCCCGTGGCCTGTCTGAAATTGTCGCCGCTGTATGCGCCAATTGGCTGCGCGGCATGGTTAAGCAAGTCGCGCCATGCGGCATTCGTGTTTGAGCGCGTGTTCATCATGACACGTTTCGCATTATCCACGCTCTGATTGCGTGACGCCGACGCGTTCGCGTTCGCCGTGGTCGCGCTTGTTGCGGTCATATCAGTTGCAGCGCTTGTAGCGTATTCGTTGTTACGGTTGGCCTGTGTGTTCGCGCGAGTTGTCACGTTGGTCGCTTGCGTTATCGAATGCTGTGTTTGTTCGCTGTTAGCTCTGTTTGCATTCTTCGCTTTCGCATTGGCGACATCATTGGACGTGCGGTTGAGTTCTTCATTATTGGTTATGGCGATACCGGTATTGTACCCTTGCAGCGCAGCGCTGCCGATAGCCATAGAACCGGCCACCAACGGTGACGCCGCGCCACCGGTGCCGATTACCAACGCGGCACCGGCCATTGTGCCTATCGCGCTAGCGACGCTTGATAACGCTTGAGTCTGAGACCCCTCTATAAACGCCTTATTCTGCAACGTGTTATCCTGAGCGACATCAAGGTTTACCTTGATTGTGGCGGTATTTAAATCATCGTTCTGCCGCGTGGTCGAATATGTCAGATTATCAGTACGCACACTATTGGACTCGTCTTTCACCGCGGTGTCACGCTGATTGGCACGCGCCGTGTTCGATACCGCTGCGGCGCTGGTGCGATACGTGTTGTCTCGCGCCGTGTTTGCCGAACGTGCGCCGTTTTCGTACGATATAATGGCGTTTTCACGCGCTTGCGCGACTTCACGATTGTACGCGTCGGCGCGGTGCGCGTCGATTGCGCGTCGTTGCAGCGCGTATGTCGGTATGTCGTGCGATATGAGTGTTTTGAGCACGTCCGCGTTCGGCACGTCGGCGGTGATGCTGTTTCCGTCGATTGCGTTAATGCCAATGGACGTACTGCCGTCGCTCCCGATTCCGTCAAGCCATGCGATTTGCCGCAATATCGGATAGCTGAGGGATGTGATCGTCTGTACCGAAAGACGTCCGCAGTCGGCTATTTCCACCCGGGTTTTATTGCCGATGTTGTCGGATATTTCCAAGTGTGCGTATGGTGCAAGATACAGTCGTGTTATTGCAGCGTATTCAGCTTCGTATCCAAAATCGTTAATTGTTAAATCAATATCGGAGATTTTCGCGCGAGTACCGTTAATCGTATGCCATTCGACACCATTCACGTTTACGACGTTGCCAAATCGCATCATGTTTGCGGTGGCGACGAAAACAGCTGTAATCTGCGACATGATATGTGGATAATATACAAAAAGCGTGTCGAAATATTCGCCTGATATTTTGGATGATTCGAGCGCGTACATGGTTACGTTGCTTGCAGTGAGATTATCGATAGTATTGTACGATGTGCCCGCGCCGGTGACATTTGATGTATCAATGTTTCCGGCACCCCACGAAAAACCCGTCACCGTGCCATCGTTATTGCTGTATGTCGGGTCGCTGTCCGTAATGTTCGTGCCGCGCATACCACTCATGGTTTGCAATTGTTCAGGCGAAAACGTTGCGGCCAAACAGATGTATCTTGTGCCGTTTTGCAGATTAAACGGCGTGCTTTTTCTGATATTTGACGCGGCGTTGCCGAAATCGACGTCGGGCAATGTGAAGTCACGGCAATTCGCGCGTGGGTTTTTCAGCAATTCTTGCGGTGTCGTTTCCGTCAACGGCGCATGTCCGCGTGACAACAGTAGGCCGTTGATTGTGGTGCTGTTGATATAGTCCGTCCATACGTCACGCATAAGCGTGCATGTTGTCGTGTTCGGTGCTTCCGCGCGCACCGAAGTGATGAAAAAATGATAGCGCGTCTGCACGTCGGCTTTTTGATACGGCGTATTGATAATGTCATGCGAAAAGTCAACAACAATGTAATTATACCGTTGCGCCGTCATGTAAGGCACCGGCAATTTTATGCCGTCCGCGTCGGCGCGTGCAATATACATGTTAGTTGTCAGCTTGACGGTTTCGCCGGCCAGTTTATCAAACCATGCGTCGCGTGCAGTGTCATCCGAGAATTTCACGACGTCGTGGTAATCATCGAACCAATTAACATGACAAAGTTTAATTACAGTGTTTGGTGTCCAAACGTTATAATCGAAAACATTACGGTACTGTTCGTATACATGAGTACCGTCACCGGGAAACGGCGTCGCGCCATCCAAGTGCGAGAATTTCATTTATACACCTCTTTCATATGCAAAGAATCGGGGATACCGGTGTTTCCGGTATCCCCGATTCTATCAGGCCGTTCTACTTTTCAGCGGCCGGCGCTTCAGCCACAGCCGGTGCTTCAGCCGCAGTCGGTACCTTTGCTACAGTCGGTGCCTTGTCCCCGCCCGTAGTCGGTGCCTTGTCCACACTTGCAGAGCTCTGTGTCAGCTTGAAAGTGCGATAGCCAGAATATATTTCGGTCGTGCCGTTCGGATTAATATACGTCGACGTGCCCGTAACCTTAATCGTCATGCCGGTTTTAAGGCCGTCGCGCTGTACATGCAACCGGGATTGGTCGTCCACGAAGGTGTTGATATTCAGGGGTACGGGTGTGTCCACACCTTCCGAAGAACTGAAGGCGACGATTTCGTAAGTCGCTGAATTCGGTGCGACTTCGATTGCAGTGCCTGTCGGCGTAATCGTCGCGGTAAGTTTCGGTTCGAGCGGAACCACGTCACCCGGAACGCAAGTCGTGGTTGTCGGGTTTAGCGTGAAACCGGTGACGGCCTGCGTGACTACGTTAATGCTTGTGCCCGTGTCGGTGGTGAACAACGCGCACGGCGTGAACGGCGACACACCGTAGATGCCCCAATGATTGAGATACAGCGTGTTCGAGAGCGTCTGCGGATTATAAAACTGTGTGGTGCCATACAGCGTATCGCGCACCTGATACCAGTCAGTGGATACAAGCAACGCCACCGCCCCGGGAATGCCAAGGGTCGGCACCTGAATAATTCGATACGGTACGTCGGCCTTATCCAGCTGGAACACCGCGGACAACGCATCAACATCAAGCGACGCAAGATATTCCGGCTCGATAAGCAGCACCATCTGCTGCGGATTAGCATACGCCGGAATATCGTTCACGTTGAGCGCATTGTACTGGGTGCTCGGGAAACGCATACGCCCGGCGGTCGCACGCAGCGACTTGAGCAACGTCTTGGCGGATGCTTCGTCGGTCGGTGCCGCATCGAGATGCACCTTGTAGAAACCAAGATACTTCTCGTAATGGTTAATCAGGGCAAGCATAATGTTCATTTCGTCGTAATTATCGCTGTTGCGCGGCGTTTCCATAATCTGCGCGACGAAACGGTTCAGGCCGAAATCATCCACGAACGCCTGACGCAATTCGTCGTCAGTCCACGAAATCGGATATTGGTCGCGACGGTTCATCTCATAAAACCACACCGCCGCTTCAGGACGGTGCATCTTCAACAACTCTTCCGCATCGTCCTTGTATCCGTGCGCCTTAATCCACTTGACGGCGATTTCCTGGACGGTCGAACCCCAATACAGATTTTCCTTTTTGAAAACCGACAACGGGTTTTCAAACGGCGCGTTCTGCGCCATCACAGTAAGCCCGATACGATTGACCATGCTCCAAACACAGTCGTTAAGATACTGCCGATTCATCGGGTCAAACAAGTACCGCATGGTGTTCGCTACGCCTGTCTGCGTTGCGCTCGGAATACGCTGCTGATAATCATCCGTGCCCTTAAGTCGCACCTTATCCAAAATTGTCGCGTTATCTACTGCCATGATTCATCCTTTCAGAGCGTGTAATCGAGATTTTCCAAGTCCTCTGCCGCGGCCTGTGCGATTGCTTCCGCCGCGTCATCGTCGTTTTCCTTGACGGTCGCGCCGTTTTCAACCATCTGCGCAACGGAATCAGTGAAATTGTCGTAGATGCCGTCGATTCGTTCGCTGATTGCGTCCGTGCGGTCGCTTAATGCGCTCACTCTGTCCAGCAAGTCACGCATCATGTCGCGCAAATCATCGAACTCGCCCATGCGGTGCGCTTCGTTTTCCGTAAGGTCATCGCGTTCGGCGGCGTCCCTTTCCTCAGGGGTTTCGTCATCCATTATTTTTTCCTTTCATATATGAAAAAAGTCGTACCGGCGAACGAATACCGAACCGGCACGACTTAAGAATAGCACACTTACGACATGATTCACAGCGACGAACGGCACGCTTTTCCCTCACGGCCATATCATTGGCGGAGTCAACCGTGGTTATCAACGATAATGTTTTAACATTCTCACTGTAACACCTCGTGTATGCCGTGTTTATTTTACACCGAAATTTCTAAGCATTGCAATTACGGCGTGTTGCGTTTCCACCGTATCGTAGCGTAAATAGCCTAACGCATAATATGACGTAAGATTCCTAATCAAGTCTTTTGCAACATTTGCCGTAAGATAATTAAGCTTGTTATCATCCGTCGTAATTGCGAAATACGGCACATGCGTGCCCGCGTCATATTTTGATGATGTGAAAACGTAGCCACAACGTAAATCAACATAAACACCGTATTCACGCCGCAACCAACGGAAAACATAAGTAAGTTTAACGTGGTTGTGTGGTTTTTCAATAAAATCAGTATTATGATGTTTGAATTTGTTTTTTGCGGTGACATCATCATTATTTTTCATCATACGTCCCGCAACGGTGTTTTTTGTTTTCTGTTCAGCGTATTTATCATCTTCAACATAATCGAAAATACACGTCTTACCATCAAGCCATTGCAAGCCAAACTCAGGCTCCAAGGGTACGTTGTAATGTTTGAAATACGGATTATATGCGTCGCACGCGTTGCCTAGTAAAAAGATTCGCGGCTTACGCAGCTTGTTATCGTCGGCGCGTTCACGCGTGACGGTATCTACAAGGTTAGCCAATTGTTCATATTCGTTACGCAAATAATGATGATATACATCGTCAGGGTCTATAATAATTTCATCCATGCAAATATTACGTACATTAACATATGTGCTTTTTTTCTTCTGCTGCTGTAGTGATAATGGGATGAAATAGCCACATGTCCGCCATTTTTTATCGCCATTACGACGTATTTCAGCCACCTTGTTATGCACTCTAAAATCGTAGTCGGGGAAAATATTATCTTCTATTATTCTGTCAAAATATTTTGTCGCCACGTCGTTAGTTTCTTCTCGATACCGTGTGACCTCAACAAAACAGATATTGTTTTTAATATAATCCTCCAGCATATACCGACGTACGCCGTACGTTTTACCGAGTCCGCGTGCGCCTATTATAAGATTCACGTCAGCGTCGCGCGGCAATATCTGTGTTTTAAGCCGTTCATAATAATATTTCGCCATCAATACTCACAATCATAGGTTTACCGTCCCGCATAATAAGTTCGCGGGGCATTGTTTCCACATTTCGATTATACGTGTTTCGTATGTATGTCAGATTCTCGCCGTTTGCCTGTTTATCCGATTCACCCAGCCATCTACCGGACGGATACAACGCGATGGCTTCGGGCGCATCAACATGACATGTCGCGCCCTGATAGTCGGTGACGGTGCCGACGTATCTATCCCATACATGCGGCCGGTTGCGTTGCAACGTATGGCATATGTCATAATCGACCAACACATCATAGCCGAGCGACATTTGTACGGTTTCCGCGAAACCGTGCCCCGCATGCATGATGTCGGCAATAAAATCTTCTATGGTGTACATGCCGTCCGGTCGCGGAAGCCCCGCACAAGTGACATGCACGCGTCCGTTCTTGTCCAAACTGACACGTGCTTTATTCCATAATTCCATATGCTCAGCATACCGAGTTGTACCGCCGCAATCCTCCACTTCAAATTTTCCGATATGTTCCAGCGTAGACGCCATGTCGGGCGCGGTGTCTCTGACTCGTCGCATGGTAATGTTGATAGCGTTCTCTATTGCGGTGTGCAATGGTTCGAGCGCTTTCAACAGTTCCATATCAGACACGTCATTGGCGCAGCTGATTTTCAGACTATCGGTATCGCCGCCCGTGACCGTGACGCGATCGCCGAAATATCGATATAGCAGCGTCATGGCCATCAGCAAGTGCATTCTGCTGCCCGCAACGATTCGCATACCGTAAGTGTAGAGCACGCGTGGTGTTTTCGGACGTTTTTTCGCAAAATTCTCGGGAGTGCAAACCGTGGTTTTATCGATTTCAAGTTCGCCGGTTTCCGTCACGCGATAATCGGCTTTCATGACATCCTGTGCCTGAGTGCCGTAAATCCCGTTGAATTGGCCTTTAACGGTGCTACCGTAGTATGATTGCAAAAATTTCATGCTTAACGTGCCCGTCTTAGCGTCGCGCGCAATTCCTTCAGGTATCGAATCGGGTATTTCATCCGCGTACGCCGTACCCTCATGATAATGTTTAATCAGATTTTTCACATCGGTTTTTCGAGCGAAAAGCATATTAGATTGCAATGTCACGTAATCGGGCGGAATGATTGTCTTAGTGGTACCCTCCCCATATAAGACGCGCATTTCATCGTACTCATATACTTGCGCCACGTTCCATAATTCAATCTCGTTAACGTGTAATATGCATTCATCCGCACAATACAGCTTACCGAAAGCATATGTCGCATTAACAGCAGTATCAACGTAACCATGCGCCCTAATACTGTTTTCCTGTGTTTTCGCACGCTCGTTATTGGCATAATCCGTATCCGCTTGCAACGTCTTTACGAATTTTGAACGCGGGCAGATTGCAATACCCCATACATCGAAACATGTGTTTTTACGTAATCTGAGGTTCGTAAATCTCACGGCCGCATGTACACCCGTACGGAACGGGTCACTATAATTCGCCAATACGTCTTCAAGCTGCGTGTTAACGATACGTTCACACGCCACTTGCAAAATATCCGAAGGTATAGGCGCAAACTTAACCGGCAATCGACGCCCATTAATGAAAGCATGATGCATTGACGTTACATCCAAGGACGCAACATTATCCACAACCACGCTAGCGGTTTTCGCACTCGTAAACGTCAACCCGCCACGAAAACACGACTTACGTAAAGCATAGGACTCATAGTTTTTCGGAAACTCCTGATTGCAAGTCAACTCGAAAGCACGTTGAAGCGTCATCTGCTTACCGCTCTGCAACGTAATGCGTCGCCCGCCAATCTCACGACGTGCCATCTGCCGCACAAGTGACGTCTTAGTGAGCACACGGCAACCGAGCATGTCCGGTGTAAGCCAATGATTCGCGCGTAGCAACCATTGCAAGTATTGTGGTATCACTTGCACATCACGCCGCGCGTAAAACAGTTCTTCCGCGGTCAGTGGCGTTTCGGGCGTGCGCGGAAGCGTGTAATCCCAGTCGCCTACCGCTTTCGGCAATCCGCATGTTTCACCCATTGCGCGCAGTCCGCCCATTTCAAGGTAAAACGTATCCCAAAAACGGCACACCACATCATCGCCTATATACAAATCAAGCGTATACACGCTAGTTGCCGTCTGCGCATTAGCGGTAATCGTATACGACTGCGCCAATTCCAACATGAGAGTTTGCATGTCGAACATAAGATTATATGCCGCGATTATCGGAACATAACCGTGCGTACGCCCATGTTCAATGAGATTATCAACATACGATAGCGCTTCGGACGTACGCCGGTAAAACCGTACATCGTCCGTATCGGGAGTGTACGATTCCAACGGCGTATCACGCAAATCATTGAAAATATACAATATCGGATACGCACGCGTTTCGGCACCCGTGCCGATGTTCGTTGTTTCGGTGTCGAATATCGCCGCTACTCTGAAATCTTTACGTTCTTTCATCATCGTATCACGTCAGGCGTTACCAACATAAGCCATATCGGGCTACCGCCGTCAACGTCCGTATCGTCTTCCAATTCGCCCGCGTGCATTTTCATACGTTTGGCGTATTGCAATGCTTTTTCGTTTCGTGACATGATAGTGTCAAATAATTCACTCAGCGAATCGGTGTCATATGCTTTCATGATGGCTTCTAACCGTTTGTTCGGGGCAACGTCGGGACGTTGCCATACGTTTTGTGTGTATCGCCAAAATATCTTGACTTTTTCACGACTTAGATCATCGCCCAGCGCGCTCGGTAGCCCCTTGGACGCCATCCGCATTTCATTGCGAAAGATATTGAACGAGCGTGCGCGTTCTTTCGCGCGCCCTTTGCCGCCGCGCACGTCTTCGGTTTGTCGAATCAGCGCGTCGGCTTTTTCATTGGCGCGTTGATACAATTCGTCACGCATTGCAGCGTTGCGGATACGGCCTACATATGTGTTTTTCAGCTGCGTTTCAAGCCGTTGAATGTAAACACGTCGTACGCGTGCTTCACTTTCGGGCATGGTGTCGGTAATGCTTTTTTTCAAACTGTTTATCGTACGCCGCACACGCTTGCGTTTCGCTGTCAAAACGTCCGCTCGTTTATGCGCTCTAGGCATGTTCACCACCTTATAAAAAAAGTGCCATAACATGTATGGCACTTTTTGTTTTCATTCCGAACTACTTGATTTCAAGCGATTTCGTGGAACGCCCGCCGCCCAGCGGGGTCTGCTTGACTGCGACGGTGATACCGTCCGGCGCGTTGAAATCGGGGAACATATCGTAAATGTCCAGCACGCTGCGGTAGATTCCCTGTGACTGACTGAAATACGTCTGACCGTCCTTTCCGAAAAGATAGACGTTTGCGCATTTCACACCGGTCTGAGAACGGACGCCCGGCGCGATATAAGCGCCGATAACCGCCAATGGTTCCGCGCCGCGTCCGTTCAGCGACAACGCGCTGTTACGTGCGTTGACGATGGCGCGTTTTCCCTCAAACGTGCTGTTATCCATCGTGCAAATGTAACGATAGGTATCAGCGGTGTTCTGTACGGTCTCGGCTGCGGTGTTGTCGTTCATCTGTTCGTTTTCCTCATTCATTTCGGTTCCTTTCAGAATTCAATATCGTTGTCGTTGTCGTTGTCGTTGTCGGTGCCGTTTACGTCAGTCGCGACACGTTCGGCATGTTCGATGAACGTTTCAACGTCCATGACGTACACGGTTTTATTGACTGTGATATCGTCAATCAATACATTGACGATGCCGGCGTCCATAAGCGCCTTGATGGCCATTTCAACGTTACGGATGTTTCCGGTGGTGTGGAACGTCTGTGCCACGCCGTCCCGGTCATAATAGCTTATGGTGCTGTCAGCGATTGCCTTACGAATCTTTCGCATGTTTATTATCCTTTGTATCTGTTTTATGTCAACCATTTTTGGCGACATAAATATTTATAGCACAAAAAATCGGCGTGCGCAAAAGCGACACGCCGATTATTGATATTGATTTTCAATAACGCAAAGTCTGACCCGGATAAATCAAACTCGGATTAGATAAACCGTTAAGCGACGCGACACGCGCCCAATCACCGCCGAACACTGACCACAGACTATCCCCGGACACAACCGTATACGTACGCACCGCGTCCGGCTGCGCAACCACATTGCCGCCATAGCACACGGTTTCACCCGGATAAATCACACCCGGATCACCCGACACGTACCCGTGCCACGACTGCCACGGCAACAAGCCCGTGCGCTCGGCAATGCCCGACAACGTGTCACCCGACGCGACAACCACACAAGCAGACTGCGATACATTGTCACCGGTGTTCGTTTCCGGCGCGGATACATTCGCACCGTCGCCATGCGCGTATGCGTCCCACTGCCACCGTTCGCCCCTGAAATAATTCAAGTCCAAACGTCCGGCATAACCCGACACATACCCGTTCGACGTGTACTGCCGCATGGCTTCACCATACGCACCATACAACCACGGCACTTCCTGATAGCCAGTCACAGCCATTGACGCATACTGTGCAACCCACACACCGCAATGCTCCCGCACAAACGAATTAAGCTGACCCAACGCTGACGCCTGAACATAAACAATCGGCCACACCTGCGTACGGTCATGCACATGTCGCACCCACGTTTCAATCCACGCGCCATTACCAAACTGCGGATTATCCTGAGATTCCCAGTCCAAAACAAGCACCGCATTCCCAACATAACCGCGCACGTTATCTATGAAAAAGTCAGCTTCCGCGTTCGCGTCACGTCCCATCGCGTAATGATATACGCCGATGCTTTTACCGCTGTCCACTGCACGCCCGAGCTGATAATTCGCCGCCTGATTCACACCGTTGGTTAGACACATGTTGTTGAAACCGCCAACACCCCATGTGGCACCCGCTACAACGAAATCAGCGTCCAACGTATACGTATCAATGTCACACTGCCAATTGCTCACATCCACCCCGCGCATGTCCGCGCTTGCAGACGGCGCAAAAAGCAACGACAATGCGCATACGCATGCCAACACGCTACGCCATATTCGTATCACCATCATCCCCCTTATTACCCTTGAGCAATGCAATAAGTTCTTCGGTCAGCACATTATTCTTAGTCATCAAATCATTAAAATCACTGAACGTAGTGACGATAAACCATGCCATACCACAACACGCGACAATCGGAAAACCCACGCTTCCAATAACGGTTACAATCGAACTAATATCCATCAAACACCTCACAATGAAAAAAAAGGTCATGACACATCAAACGACATGCCATGACCCAATATATCACAAATCGCGTAGCCTATCCGGGAATTGAACCCGACACGCACATCTTATAAGGATGCCGCTCTAACCACTGAGCTAATAGGCCATCACCTCACCCCTCCCCACGCTCCCCGCCGCATCAAATCAACAATATCACGACAATGCGCAAACACATAATCGGACACGTACGAATCACATTTAAACCACTTCGTACTCATGTCAACCGTCTTAATACGACGCTTACCACGGCACCTGTGCGCTTTAATAAAATCGCAAGCATTACGTTTGCAAAACATGGTCAATCCCTCTCTAGCAAAGGTGTATTAGCCAATTCGATAGCATCGGTCAGAATATCGCCAACTTGAATATAATCGCCCGCATCATACGAACTTAAAGCGGTAGCATCGGTTAGACCGTCCGGTGTGTAAAACTGAACGTCGTAGCGCAATTCATACACGTCACGATGCGCACAATACCACAGTTCAATATTACCGTTCTTGAACGCAGAGTTAAACGTGGCAACTTTTTTATCATTCTTAAGCATGATGAAACCTTTCGCAATCACCGATTAATCCGATACCCCAAACATATCGTACCCGGAACGTAAAACACGCCATCGTCAAGCACATCCCTAAGCCCGTATGCATCAATGCAATCAACAAACCGAGTTTCGATTAAACAATCGGACGCAATATCAACAAAATACACAAGCACATCGTAAATACTATTCACGTTAAAATCAATCGAATTAGACAACGCTTCAATATTCATGAAACTCATTTTGACTCTCCCTTGTTTTAATACTTCCATACCGTATCCCGTACAATGGCCGACATTTGACCCTTAGGTAAATCATCGAACGCAATAGGCCATTCAAAATTACACTCCTTAGCGATATTGAAAAGAATCAAACCGGCTTTACAGTAATTCCACATATTCGAATCAAGCCCGCATTCATCAATATATGCGATAAACATTTTTTCGTAAAATTCTCTAGATTTATAATTCGACATTTTATTTTTTCCTTTCCTTAACTTGATACTCATATAATA
>ULZT01038009.1_pt1 | contig 15467 bp, 9 predicted proteins | sample 1963371 | NCBI WGS metagenome assembly ULZT01 (sample SAMEA4835897, study PRJEB28245) | human gut metagenome | biome: gut microbiome; material: fecal sample | place: Denmark | collected 2008
GCTGTGTTTATTATTTGTATGTAGGCGGAGAATATTATGAATGTTTCATTTGTATCATCGCAAGATATAATTGACGGAATTAATAAGACATTAAAAAACAAAACAGACGCTGTTATAAATATCATCAACGATAAATTAACAGTGTCTGTTTTTGCGCTTTTGGAACAAAACCTACGCAATGTAAAAGAAATCAATTTCATAATCAGAGATAGCAGATACTTGCCAAAAGGTGAAGAAGTATCAAGAGAATTTGAAATCAACATTAACGATGTATTGTTCAATTCTTATGACATAACGGAAAAGAATAAGCTGCAACATTTTTATCAAGCCAAGGCGATGCATAATTTTATAAAAAAGCATGTGAATGTGAAGCGTGTAACAAATGCTTGTTCTGTAAAAAGTAATTTGATTTGTATTGATGATAATTTTATGTTTACAGGTCAAAGTTCACTTGAAATGCCGGATAAAAGGAATTCATCTGTATTTGCCGCAAACTTTGATGCTATTGTTACCGACAATGATGAAACAGGCAAAGAGCAAATTGCAAGATGCAGTGAAATGTTCAATCAGCTTTGGTACAACGAACAGTTTACTGTTTCTTATAAAGAACAACTTTTAGAAAGTTTGCATTTTGTATATAAAGAACACTCTCCTGAACTGCTTTATTACTTTACTCTTAATGAATTGTTCGGCAATCAGCTTGACCAAGGTGTTGAACGCTTTGAACGGGACAGCGATAAATTCAAGAAAACTGAAATATGGAATGCTTTGTATGACTTTCAAAAGGATTGCGTTGTGTCGGCTATCAGAAAGCTTCAAAAATACAGGGGTTGTATTATTGCAGATTCTGTTGGTCTCGGTAAAACATTCGAGGCTCTTGCCGTAATTAAGTATTTTGAAATTGCTATGGATAGGGTGCTTGTGCTGACTCCTGCCAAGCTTTATGACAACTGGAATTCCTTTAGAGGTGATTATAAGGATTCATTTTTGCATGAATCTTTCAATTATAGAATTATGTTTCATACCGATTTGTCAAGGTACAAAGGTATGTCACGCTCTGGTCAGGATTTAAAGAAATTTGATTGGGGACTTTACGATCTCGTTGTTATTGATGAGTCGCATAATTTCAGAAACAGAAACGACAGATATGACGAAAATGATCAGCTTGTGATGACACGATATGCTCGTCTTATGCAGGATGTTATCAAACACGGAAATAACAACACAAAGGTTTTGCTTCTTTCTGCCACGCCTGTAAATAACAGCCTTGTCGATTTGAAAAATCAAATAAGTATTATTACTCGTGACGAAGATTACGCTTTTGAAGACGAAGGCATTTCAAGTGTTGAAAATCTTTTAAGAAAATCTTCACAGGTAATAAATACTTGGGAAAAGAAACAAAATCATACAAAAGATGAATTGCTTGACGACTTGCCGTCAGACTTTTATAAGCTTCTTGAAATTATGACTATTTCACGAAGCAGAAAGCATATTATGAATTATTATGCTAACGGTGATGTCGGAACATTCCCCGAAAAGAATAAACCTATCACAATGCATAACAATATTGACACACAAAACCAACTGTTAACATTCAAAAAGACAAATGAACTTTTGGAATTGCTGAATTTGAGTGTCTACACACCTATGCGATATGTAAAGCCTGAGTTTATGAGGGAATATATTGAAAAATATAATCTAAAAGGTAAGCGTGGAGGTAATATGGACTTTTCTATCCAATCAAAGGGTATGATTGTCCTGCATAGATTTAATCTCTTTAAGCGCCTTGAAAGTTCGGTTTATTCATTTGAAGAAACTTTGCACAGGCTACTCGAAAATATTGACAAAACGATTGAAAATCTAAATAAAGGTACAACTGTTACACAGCAAGACTATGAGTATGAGGATGACGAATTAGTTTTAGAAAGCAGTAAATACGAAATCAATATCAAGCACCTTCGTGTTGAAGATTACATAAACGATTTGTACGAGGATAGATTTATTATCAACAACATTCTTGAGCAGGCACAGACCATTTTAAAAGAACACAGGGATGCGAAAATTAAAGAACTTGAAGAGCTTGTTGTGAAAAAAATAAATACTACTCCTTATAACGCAGGCAATAAAAAGGTGTTGATTTTTACAGCATTTGCGGATACGGCAAATTATATTTATTCAACTCTCAGCGAAAAATTGAGAGAAAAAGGCATTTACTGTGCAAGCGTAACCGGTAAAGGCGTTAGGTTAAATAATCCAAATGTTGAAAGCGACTTCAATTCTGTGCTTTGTGCATTTTCACCAATGTCAAAAATGAAAAAGCAGATTCCTGAAAGGGAGCAGATTGATGTGCTTATCGGTACGGATTGTATTTCGGAAGGTCAGAATTTGCAGGATTGCGATACAGTAATCAATTATGATGTTCAATGGAATCCGGTGTCACTTATTCAGCGTTTCGGCAGAATTGACAGAATCGGAAGTACCAATAAATGTATTCAACTTATCAACTTCTTCCCGGAAATGCAGCTAAACGATTACCTGAATCTTGAACGCAGAGTAAAAGGTAAAATGGTGCTTTCTAACCTTGTTTCAACAGGTGAAGACGATATCCTAAATCCTGAGATGAACGATTTTGCATTCCGTACGGAACAACTTATCAAGATTCAAAATGAAGTAATTGATATTGATGATGCAAGCGACAGTATTTCGTTGACCGACCTGAATCAAAATGAATACCTGTATGAGCTTTCAGATTTTGTAAATTCAAATAAAACGCTTAAGGCTATGCCGAGAGGTATTTATTCCGTTACCGACGGTGAAGAGGCAGGCGCTCTGTTCTGCTTTAAGCATAGGAACGAGAAAGAAAAGCCAAAGTCTGACAGCTCTATTTATCCGTTTTATCTTATTTATGTTAAAAATGACGGAGAAATTTTGTATACCAATTTGCAATCAAGAATGACCTTAAAACTTTTCAGAAAACTTTGCTACGGCAAAAAGGAGCCAAATATGGCTTTGTTTGAAAAGTTCTTTAAGCGTACAAATAATGCAAAGGAAATGAGCTTTTATTCTGGTTTACTCAATAAGGGTATTCGTTCAATTCAAGGGGAAGAGGAAAAGCAGGCTGTCCAAACCGTATTTGATTTTTCGGGCTTTAATAATTCATTTGCCGATGAAACAGCAGACGATTTTGAACTGATTTCTTTTTTGGTGGTTGAGTCATGAATATAAATATACCCGACGAATATAAAGTGAACAGTAAAATTCCGATAAAGGAATTTATACCGAAATTTCTTAAACCGGAACAAAAAAGAAGAATACGAAACAGCATTAGGTCTGTAATCATTACACATCAAATTGCAGGTCAAAAAATACCAAGCTTTGTTGATGAAAACAATAGATGCGAGGTTATACAGTTTTTTGATATTGAAATAGGCAATATGAAGGACGCACCGTTTGTTGCAAATATTTATCAAGCTGTTATTAAGTCGCCGTGCGTGATTCATTTTTATGACGCAGTGAGCGAAAGTTATTCTTTTGGTCTGAAAAGGCTTAACAGGCAGGACGAAAACGAAATCGTTGTTGAATATGCTTTTATTACAAAACCGTTTAGCCGAGTTTTGCCAAGCAGTCAAAAGGACGCTTTGCTTAGCGCAATAGCATATGAAAATATAAGATGCAAGGTTAATAAACTGAGCTTTTATAACGAAATGTTTGTTAAGGCTTATGTTGTGCATAATGTCACGGCGTATCAAAAAGCGTTTCAACTGCTAAATACAAATTTGTGGTATGACGCCGATAAAACGGTTGCACTTTATTCGGCTTATAAAGATTTGGTCAGCCAAAAATATATGCTGTCAAAATCAACAACGCAGGCAGAAAAGCTGCCTTATAACATAAAAATCAAACAAAATATTGAGATACTTAACAATTTTTTGGAGGAAAAGTAGGAGGCATAAGTATGGGAGAATATAAAAATGTACCTCAAGAAATAAATGATGTCGTAAGCGATAATATTAAAAAGCTTGCACAGCTTTTTCCGTCTGCAGTTAAGGACGGTCAGCTTGATATTGACGCTCTTAAAGAGGAACTTGGCACATTTGAAGAGGTTGGCAAGGAAAAGTACGAGTTTACTTGGTCCGGCAAGCAAAATGCAAAAAAGATTGCACAGCAGGATGTATTTGGCAAGACATTAAAGTTCTGCCCTGAAAAAAGCAAAAATGCCGACACAACCGAAAATATTTATATCGAGGGCAATAACCTTGAGGCGCTTAAACTTTTAAGGCAAAATTATTATAATTCCATCAAGATGATTTATATTGACCCTCCATATAACACAGGCAACGATTTTGTCTATAATGATGATTATTCCATGTCGCAAGAGGAAAGCGATATTGCCGAGGGCGTTGTTGACGAATTAGGCGAACGATATACAAAAAACCAAAAGTCAACAAACAAATTTCATGCTAAATGGCTTAACGAAATGTATCCTCGCTTGAAATTAGCAAAAGATTTATTAACTGATGATGGTGTTATATTTATATCCATGGATGATAATGAAATAGATAATTTGTTGAAGATATGCAATGAAATTTTTGGGGAAAGTAATTTTATTGCACAATGTGTTAGAAAACGAAGAGATAGTCAAGCTAATTTATCAAAAAATATTTCGCCAATACATGAATATATTTTGATTTATTGCAAACAATTTGGTGATTTGTTGAATAAAGTTAAAGCAAATATTGATGAAAGTTCGTTTAAGAATCCAGATAATGATCCGAGAGGACCCTATACGACTATGCCTTGTACCAATAAAGGTGGCTCTGTGTATACCGTAACTACTCCAACTGGTGTAAAAATTACAGAAGAATGGCGTTTTAAAAAAGAAACTTATAATAGATTGTCAGCTGAAAATAGACTTGTATTTCCACGAGGAGGAGAAGGAAAACCAAGATACAAGTTGTTTCTTAATGAAAAAATTGCAGAAGGACAATTAGCGAATACATGGTTTGATAATTTGGCATCAAATCAAGAAGCTACTAGAGAAATTAAGGAATTATTTAATGGGAGCGTTGTTTTTGATACCCCTAAACCTGTTGATTTGTTATCATATTTAGAAGAACTTGCAACAAATCAAGATTGTATAATTCTTGATTTCTTTTCTGGCTCTGCAGCTACAGCTCACGCAACTATGCAACTGAATGCAGAGGATGGTGGTAATCGTAAGTTCATTATGGTTCAGCTTGAAGAAAAAACCGATGAAAAAAGCGAGGCGTACAAAGCGGGTTACAATACTATTTGTGAAATCGGCGAGGAGCGTATTCGCCGTGCAGGTGATAAAATCAAGGCAGAACATCCGGATGCGGACATAGATATTGGCTTTAAGGTGTTTGAAATTGCAGATACAAACATCAAATGGAATGAACTTGAATTAAAGGATGAACAAATTGATTTTGCTAATTTGAGCAACAATCCTGACCAAGTTGACTTTAAGCAGGGTACAAAGGACATTGATGTTGTATATGAAATTATGCTCCGTCAAAAGAATATTCCATTGTCCTCAAAGATCGAAGTTCTTGATGAAATCGGCTCTCGTACATATCTTTATGCCGACAGCTATCTTGTGTGCCTTGAAACGCAGGTGACAAACGAGATGATAGACAAGCTTGCTTCTATTGACCCGACACCGTTTAAGTATATTTTCCGTGACAGTGCATTTAAGGATGATATTGACCTTAAGACAAACGCATTTCGCAGGTTAAAAGCTATGGTGGAAAAACACGCAGGTGCAACAAAGAAAGCATATACTGTTGAGTTTATTTAAGGAGAATCGCTATGGCAGAAAAAATTACATTTAACTTTAGTGATGACCTTGATTATCAACTTAGGGCAATTCGTTCAACCGTAAATTTGTTTAAGGGTTTGCCGACGACAGACGCAAGTTCGATTTATCACTATTCCCGTGCAAAGAAGATTTTAGAAGGCGATCCTGTTCGCAACAGAAACCTTGTGCTTGGCAGTAAGTTACTTGAAAATATGCGTTATGTTCAGCTTGACAACGACTTATTTGCTGACGAAAGCGTAACAGTAGGTAATAACTTCACCATTGAAATGGAAACCGGCACAGGCAAAACCTATGTTTATCTTCGCACAATTTTGGAACTCTATAAGCAATACGACCTTAAAAAGTTTATGATTGTTGTTCCGACTGTGGCAATTCGCAAGGGTGTTGAAAAATCTATTGAACAGCTTACGGAACATTTCAAGGCTCTTTACGGTGTGGATTTGTCTAAATACAGTTTTATTTATAACACAAATAACCCAAAGGAAGTCAGTTCCAAGCTTGTTGAAAGCAATGATTTAAGTATTTGTGTTATGAACATTCAAGCGTTCAACAAGAGCAAAAACAAGATTCGCCAAGAGGATGAATACGGTCAGATTATTTGGGATGATATTAAATATATCCGACCGATTGTGATTATTGACGAACCGCAAAAAATCGAGGGTGGCAAGAAAAAATCAAAATCGCTTGAAGCTATTGAAGATATTGAGCCTTTGTTCGTTCTTCGCTATTCAGCGACTCATAAAAAACTGTATAACCAAATTTACAAGCTTGATTCTTACGCTGCATATCAACAAAATCTTGTAAAAAAGATTACGGTTAAGACCGTTCACAGCGAAATACCAAAGAGCTACCCGTATATTCGCTATAAATCTTTCACAAAAGATTTAAGAGCAAGAATTGAAATATTCAGCCAAGACCAAGGCGGTAAAATCAGATTCAAGTCTTTTGATGTTCTTGCAGGTGCGTCGCTTGAAGAATTATCAGGCGGATTATCGCAATACAAAAATATATTTGTTGCATCTCAACCGCACAAGTTGCAACCGCTTTATATTTCTGCACCCGATGAAGATATTTACTTGGAACAAGGTCAAAGCAATTATGAATTTGAACCGAACGAAACGGTGAGAATTCAAATCAAACTTGCAATTCGCAGTCATTTTGACAAGCAGTTTGAGTTGCTTCGCAAGGGTAAAAAAATAAAAGCCTTGTCTTTGTTCTTCATTGATTCTGTTGCCAAGGTTCGTGACAATGATGCGCCTGACGGCAGAGGCGAGTATCTTCGCATATTTGATGAAGAATACCAAAAGGCAATTAAGGCTTATAAAGGTCAATTTGAAAAGTATAAAGAATATTTCCCTGATTACGAAAATGTGCAGCAGGTTCGTGAGGGTTATTTTGCAGTGGACAAAAAGAACAACGCTGTTGATGTTGCAGGCTGGAATTCCAATGTGAATGACGAGGATGTAAAGCTGAATGCAAAATCGCAGGAAGACATTGACCGAGGCGTTGAACTTATCCTTGAAAAGAAAGACGAGCTTATTTCATTTAATGAGCCTCTTGCGTTTATCTTTTCGCATTCGGCGTTGCGTGAAGGATGGGACAATCCTAATGTATTCACTCTTTGCACATTAAAAGCGAGCGGTTCAGACATTGCCAAAAAGCAAGAAATCGGTCGTGGTTTAAGACTGCCTGTTGACATTACCGGCAACAGATGTATTGACAGCAATCTTAACGAACTTACTGTTATTGCAAATGATTATTACGACCATTTCGCCGAAGTTCTTCAAAAAGATTTTAACGACAGTATGAACTTTAACAAAAATGAAATTACTGCCGATATTCTTATTTCAACTTTGAAAAATGCAGGTGTTCCAAAAGCGTTGGTTACTGCCGAACTTGTCGATGCTCTTAAAACAGAGTTTATTCAAAATGGCATATGCAATAAAGATAATGTTATTAAAAATACGCCAGAGCAAACCACAAAACTTTTGGAAAAGCTTACATTCAGCGACGAACGCTTAGCTGAGCATACAGAACTTATCAAAAAAGAATTTGTAAAATTGATGACTAAAAAAGGCAGTCGCAAGGTTGAAATTACAAACGGTGACAATGAACCTTATGAAAACAAAATCAGAGCATTTGTTACCGAGGATGAATTCAAAAGCGTTTATGCAAATTTGTGTGCTATTCTTCAAAAGAAAACAATTTATGTAACTAATATAGACAATGAAGAGTTCGTTCGTTCTTGTTGCAAGGAAGTGAATGAACTGCTTGAATATCAGCATGTTACAAACACATATGTGATTGAAGAATCTCACGGAAAATTTGATGATGCAGCGCAGTTTAAGCTTTCTCACGATGCAAACAAGGACAGAACTGAAGTAAAGATTGGCGATGCAGAAAAGAAGTCAGATTTTGAAATCGTAAATTACATAATGAGCCAAACCATGTTGCCAAGACTTGCAATATTCAAAATCTTAAAGGGTATATTCAAAAGAGAATTGCTCAACGACCAGGATATACTTGAAAAAGCAACAGATAAAATCAAAGAAGTGTTCAAGAGCATTTCTGCTCAAAAAATCACGCATTATGAAGTGGTTGACGGCTATGAAGCCGATTCAGGCAACATCTTTGAACTTGACACGATTACAGAACAGGATTTTGAAAAAGAGTGGAGAGTGTTCCATTCAAACCCAAATCGCAAAGCTGCAATCAATGAATATTACAAGATGGACAGCGAAGGCGAAAAGGAGTTTGCCGATAAGCTTGAAAGCAACGAAAACATTTTGATGTTTACAAAACTTAAAAAGGGCGGTTTTGTAATTGATACCCCGTATGGCAATTATTCGCCTGACTGGGCAATAATTTGCCGCAAAGACGGTGTTGAAAAGCCTGAACTCGGCATTTATTTTATTGTTGAAACCAAAATCAATAAGGACCACGATGCTTTAACACAAGTTGAAGTTAATAAAATCAAATGCGGTCAGCTTCATTTCAAAGCTGTGTCTGATTTGGTGAAGTTTAATTGGGTTAAAAGCTACGAAGACTTCAAGGCAAAGTTTGGAGTAAAAGAAAACGAAGTGTGATTTGTTTTGGCGATAATTAAAAAAGCGTTGAAGATTTGTTTTCTTCAACGCTTTTTTTCATGGGTATGTAGACCTTTTTTCGTTAATTTTATGTTTTTAATGTGTTTGACCGTCCACTATGCAAAATTTTCGAGTCTCGAAAATGGCTTAAATAGGGCGTTTTGAAAATTTACTTATTGTTCAAACTGTCTATCAAGTGCAGGCGGTAAATGCGCCAAATTTCACTTATTTTATAATTTTAAATGTTGACTTTTTATTTGTCATTTGATAAAATAACTGCGGTTAGCTTATGCTAACTAAAAATTTTAATATCAAGTTAGGAACGACTAACAAGATACGGAGGACAAATATGTTAAAAAAATTATCGATTTCATTGACAGCAATAGTTTTTGCACTTGCACTTACCTGCACTTCATTCTGTGCGTTTGCAATGGGGCCGAGCAAGGACGGCGTTTACGAAGTGCCGATTGAAATGTGGCACGCAGAAAAAGAAAGAACATCTATGGGAGACAGCTATATTGTTCACACCGCACTTCTTACAGTTGACGGTGATGAAAAAACGCTTACAATAGCTCCTGCCGAAACAACAAGCGATATGCAATTTTGGTATTATAAGGACGGTTCTGTTGATGGCGACACAGTAGAAGTTGAGCAAAAGAACAATGTTGAAATTGACGGCACTGAATATGAAGCGGCTTTTGAATTTCCGATTAAGAGCGACAATGAATTTGTCGGCGTAAAATTTGCCGCTTCGGCTATGCCTTTGTCACCTTCTGCAAGAATTAAAATAGATTATGACAGTGCCAAAAAAATCAAAAATGTAAAAAAGGAAACAACCACCAAAAAAGCCACTACCACTACAACGACAACTACTACAACTACTACAACTACAACAGCACCAACCGTTACCGAGCCTAAAGAGGAAACGGTTAAAAATAAAAAAGTTCCGATCGCCATTGCCTGCGGCGCAGTGGGTGCGGTTGCATTTGTGCTTGTAATTACCGCTGTTATCAAGAAAAATAAACATGACTGATTGGGGCGAAGTATGAAAAAAATATTTAAGAAATTTCAAGTTAAGGATTTTGTGTTTTTGGCTGTCTTATCCGCAGCGATGACATTGTGCGGCGGAATAACGATGCCGCTTGTTATGCACACCACCGTTTTCGGACTGCGTAATATGGCAGCCGCACCGATTTATTCGATTTTCGTTGCAATCGGACTTATGAAAGTAAGAAAGCCGGGTGCTCTCACAATTATCGGACTTTTTTCTGGCGCACCGCTGATTTTCTTTTCGACGGTTATGTTTTTTAACAATTTTGTTTCCGCAATCATAGCGGAATTGATTATGCTTTTGATTTTCAGAGGCTATCAAAAGAAAGTTTCCGTTTTCATTACAACGGGAATATATATGCCGTTTTCACTTCCGATTTCGGTTCTGTTCAGCCTTTGGCTCAATGGGCAAAGTTACGCTCAGCTTACAGCAAATCCGAAAATTTCTGTTTTAACATCAATCGGCACAATTGCATTGGCATTTTTGGGTGCGGCAATCGGAATGAAAATCGCCGCAGAACTTCAAAAGGCAGGCAAATTAAAACCGTACGGAGAAGATGACAATGCTTGAAACATTTGAGGTTAAAAAGCCTTTTTATCCGCTGATTTCATTTTCAGTTTCCGTAATAGTGCTGATATTCGGAATGCTTTTTTCCAAAAATCTTTTGACTTTTGCTTTTGCCACGGCAATTTTTGTGCTTTACTCGGCATTCGGTCTTTTTAAAAGCGCATGGAAAATGACCGTTGCAATGGCAATTTGCGGACTTATTATAGGCGGTCTTTCATTTTTAACAAACAGAAGTTTGGACGCATTTTGGCAAACACTTTTAAGAATGATTCTCTTGGGATTGTGTGCTGTGCCGATGGTAAGCACATCACCCTGCGATCTAACACGCTGTCTTGCAAAGCTGAAATGCCCGAGAGTTATAACGCTCGGCATGCTTGTAACACTTAAATTTATTCCGGTTTTAGTGGGTGAAATAAAGCAGATCTGGGAGGCGATGAAGGTCAGAGGTGCAAATATGAATTGGTACCGACCGAGTTGCATTTACCGTGCGTTTATTATTCCGCTCGTTATGCGAATCATCGGAATATCGGATACTCTTTCCCTTTCGCTTGAAACAAGGGCATTTACACTTGATGACAGTACAAGCTCGGTATATAAAGTAATAAAAATAAAAGCAAGGGATTTCGTATTTCTTGCCTGTGTTATCGTGCTTTGCGTAGGCGGAGGTGTTATGATATGGGCATAGCGATAAGACTGAAAGAAGTTTCTTTTAAATATGACGGTGCTAAAGAAAATGTGCTTGAAAATATAAATCTCACCGTGGAATACGGCGAAACCGTCCTTTTGTCGGGCGTTTCCGGCGAGGGAAAAAGCACCCTGCTTTCGATAATAAACGGTGTTATTCCGTTCGTTAATTCGGGCGAATTTTCGGGCAGTGTGGAAATAGACGGCAAGGATGTTACAAAGCTGAAAATCAGCCAGCGTTCAAAGCTAATCGGCACTGTGCTTCAAAATGCGGACGAACAAATTATTTATGATTTAGTAAACGAAGAAATCGCTTTCGGCTGCGAAAATCTTAATATTGCGTCCGAAGAAATCGACAGACGCATTGAACGATTCACAACGCTTATGCAAATAGAAAAAAACGCAAAAACAAAAACACTTTCCGGTGGTCAAAAGCAACGCCTGATAACCGCTTCTACCCTTGCGATGGAGCAAAAAATCATTATTCTTGACGAACCGCTTGCAAATTTGGACACTCATACAGCACACATTTTGCTGAAAGCACTTCGTAATTTGGCAAACAGCGGATATGCCGTTTTAATAGTTGAGCACAGGCTTGATGTTGTGAAAAACTACATAGATAAAGTTATGCGAATCGAAAACAAACAGCTTTTTACAAGCACGGACATAAACGACTTGAACAGCGGAATAAAAACAATTCCTCATGCCGACGGCTCTTTGCCCGGCGAAGTGCTTATAATAGGCGAAAAACTTTTCTTTGCCGCAGGTGACAGAAATATTATAGATGGACTTGATATAGAAATTCGGGCAGGCGAACGAATAGTTTTGCTCGGTGAAAACGGATGCGGAAAAACCACCCTTATGCGCATGCTTGCAAGGCTGAATAAGCCGAATGACGGTATGCTCAGCCAAACAATAACAAAAAGCAAAAAAGCAAACAGCAAATGGTTTTCAAAGGTGGGATATGTTTACCAAAATCCTACATATCAACTCTTTATGCCAACGCTTTTAAGCGAGATTTCTTTTAAGGCAAAAAGCGAGGAAACGGCAAGGGAAATGATAAACGCCTTTGGACTTTCGGGACTTGAGCAGAGGCATCCGCAATCACTTTCCGAAGGGCAAAAACGGCGTGCCTCCATTGCTGCTGTCTGTGCAAGCGAGCCGACCGTACTGTTTCTTGACGAGCCGACGGTGGGTCAGGATTACGAAAACCTTTGTAAAACGGTTGAAACTGTAAATAAAATAAACAAGAACCTCGGCACGGCAATTGTTACCGTAACACACGATAAACGATGTGCCGGTGCTCTTGCAGACAGAGTGCTGATTATGGAGAACGGTAAAATATCACGGCAAGGCGATTACCGCCTCGCAAATGAATTTTTGGATAAATAACTTAATTTAGGGAGAAAAGAAATGATTAAAACAAGACTTATAGAGCAAGTGCCTTCTTCAAAGAAGTACATTGCCCTAACAGTTCTTGCGCAGTGGTTGAAAACGGTTGCAAACATCGTTATGATTTTTATTCTTTCAAACCTACTTGCGCAAATTCTCGACGGTAAAGCGTTTGATTTTAAAGGACTTTTGCCTTATTTGGGCGCAATTGCGGCGGTTATGCTTGTGCGCTATCTTTGCGGATACGCAAGTTCTCAGACTGCGTTTTTCGCTTCAAGCGAAGTAAAAAAAGTGCTTAGACAAAAAATGTATAAAAAGCTTACACGAATGGGAGCATCTTACAGCGAAAAGGTATCAACATCAGAGGTGCTTCAGGTTTTTGTTGAGGGTGTAGACCAGCTTGAACTTTATTTCGGCAAATATCTGCCGCAGTTTTTCTTTGCTATGCTTGCACCGATAACGCTTTTTGTCGTACTTGTGTTCGTAAGCTGGAAAGCGTCGGTGGTGCTTCTTATTTGTGTACCCCTTATTCCGCTTTCTATTGTTGCAGTTCAAAAAATCGCAAAAAGACTTCTTAGCAAATATTGGGGAGTATACACAAACCTCGGCGATACTTTCCTTGAAAATATCCAAGGCTTAACAACACTCAAAGTTTATCAGGCGGATGAACGCAAGAATGTTGAAATGAATGAAAAAGCTGAAGAATTCAGAAGAATTACTATGAAAGTTCTTACAATGCAACTCAATTCCGTAAGTGTTATGGATATTGTTGCATATGCAGGAAGTGCAGTAGGTGTAGTAATTGCAATCATTCAGGTAAAAAACGGCACAATCACTTTACCTCAGGCATTTTTAATCATTATGCTTGCGGCTGATTTCTTTTTACCGCTCAGGCTTCTCGGTTCATTTTTCCATGTGGCTATGAACGGTATGGCGGCAAGCGACAAACTCTTTAAGTTGCTTGATACAAAAGAGGACGAACACGGAGCGGAGATTCCTGAAAATCTTGACAGGGATATCGAAATTAAAGACCTTTCCTTTTCTTATGACGGCGAAAAAACCGTACTTAACGATATTTCGATAACCTTTAAAAAGCACGAGCTTATAAGCATAGTAGGCGAATCGGGTTGCGGCAAAAGCACGCTTGCTTCCCTGCTTTGCGGAACAACTAAAGGCTACATCGGCAGTATAACAATCGGCGGTGTTGAAATAAAAGATATTGATGAAAAGACACTTATGAACAACATCACTGCCGTAAACTTTAACTCCTACATTTTTGCAGGAACGGTTAGGGAAAATATGCTCATAGCCGACAAAAGTGCCAGTGACGAAAAGATGATTGAAGCATTGAAAATGGTAAACCTTTGGTCATTTTTAAGTGAGCAAGACGGACTTGATACTAAACTTAATCAACAGGGCAGCAATTTTTCGGGCGGACAAAGGCAAAGGCTTGCCATTGCAAGAGCCTTGCTTCACAACACACCGATATATGTTTTTGATGAAGTAACTTCAAACATAGACGCCGAAAGCGAAAACGACATTATGACCGTTATTCACAATATGGCTAAAATCAAAACCGTTATTCTTATCTCCCACAGGCTTGAAAATGTGGTGGGCAGTGATAAAATTCTTCTGCTTGATAAAGGCAAAATTGAGGAAAGCGGTACTCATTCTGAACTTATGTCTCTTAATAAAAAATACAAGCTGATGTATTCCACTCAAGCAGAACTTGAAAAATATGCAAAGGAGGAAGCGTAATGAAAAGAAAACAATCAGGTTTCAAAATTATGATGCGGTTGATAAAACTTGTTAAGCCGCTTGCTTTCTTCATGGTACTTGCAGTTATACTCGGCGTTACAGGCTTTCTTTGCGCCATTCAAATTACGGTGCTTGGCAGCATGACGCTTCTTACAGCCGCAGGTATAAACGGTGGACTTGCAATAAAAACGGGATGTATTTGCATTATTATTTTTGCGGTTTTGCGTGGCTTTCTTCACTACGGCGAGCAAGCGTGCAACCACTATATTGCATTCAAATTACTTGCACTTATTCGTGATAAAGTATTCAAATCACTTCGCAGGTTAACTCCGGCTAAACTTGAAGGTAAAGATAAAGGCAATCTGATATCGCTCATAACAAGTGATATTGAGCTTTTAGAAGTTTTTTACGCTCACACGATTTCTCCGATTTGTATTGCGTTTTTAACAAGTCTTGTTATGCTGATATTTATCGGAAGATACAGTATTTGGCTTATGCTTGTTGCACTTGCGGCTTACATTACAGTCGGCATTATTATTCCGATTGTATCATCTAAATTTAACAAAAATATCGGTATGACCTACCGTGAAAATTCAGGTGCACTTTCCGGCTATGTGCTTGACAGTATGAGGGGACTTTTGGAATCAATCAGATACAATTCAACCGATACCCGCCTTAATGAAATGAACGAGAAAACCGATAAACTTAATTCACTTCAAAAGAAGTTAAAGAAAATTGAGGGGCATAATATTTCAATTACGGATATTTCGATTATTTTCTTTTCAATCACAATGCTTTTAGTTGCAATTTGCCTTTACCAAAAGGGCACAATCGGATTTGACGGACTTATTGTTTCAACCGTTGCAATGATGAGTTCATTTGGTCCGGTTGCCGCACTTTCAAACCTTGCAGGCAATTTGACTCACACCCTTGCAAGCGGCGAAAGAGTGCTGTCAATTCTTGATGAAAGCCCTGTTGTTGAAGAAAACATCAGCGGCAAAGAAGTTGAATTTGACGGTATGGAATGTAAAAATGTAGGCTTTGCATATGACAAAGAGCAAATTCTTGAAAATTTCAATATGGAAATTCC
>ULZT01010575.1_pt1 | contig 15408 bp, 22 predicted proteins | sample 1963371 | NCBI WGS metagenome assembly ULZT01 (sample SAMEA4835897, study PRJEB28245) | human gut metagenome | biome: gut microbiome; material: fecal sample | place: Denmark | collected 2008
TAAAGTTCATTGATGAATATGCATTAAACTGTTGACAGGTGGGAACAAGTGTGCTATACTATAGACAGTGAAAGGGAACACACCTCAAGAGAAAGGACGAATACCATGATTGATATGAACATTATTTGCGAGTTGATTGAAAAGGCATCTAAGGCCGGTACAGCGGTTAGAAATTCCAACGGTTTACATTATGACGCTGTAGACCATGGTAACAGCACTTATATTTGCGTATATGAGGCGGGCGAACAAGAGCCGTTTTATACCAACTACTTTAAGCATTCTTAATGAGGGGGTGCACACAATGAAACTCGAAAACCTGATTGATGCGTTGGATTCCATGATTAACGTGGATATGAATACAAAGCTTGTCTTTGTAAACTGTCGCAATGATACGATTCTTTGGCAAGGTTCGGTTGCTAAGTTTGATAGAAAAGCTTGGCTTAATAGTGACATTGATTCGTGGGGTTACATCGTCAAGACGAACACGGTTAAAGTTTATGTAGAATGGTGAGGTGATGACAGAATGATTAAATACAGCAATTGTAACAATTTTGAGCTCATCGAAAATTATCTGTTGCAACACCAAGACGGGGAGTACAAAACAACCCGCTACATCTACTACTTCAAAACAATTGGAGATTGTGCCGGAATCTTTCGAGTTAATCGGAAAAACGGGTTAGAAGATATTATTGCTTATTATCATGAGGGGGAGTTTTAACATGACTATTACTATCAAGATGCTTGCAACCATGTATGGTGTTACTGATATGTATACCCAACTTAGGGTACTTGGTAAAGATGGGAAAACAAAGTCTGCTGATGCTGGCACGTTTCGTAAAATCGTAAGGGAGCATCCAGACCAGCTTTTAATTAGGTGGTCGTATTCCGTGGAAGACGGACAGGCATTTATAGAGCTTATTGGGAGAGGTTAAATTATATGAAAGTTTACATTTATGAGCACGTCACTTGTGCACCGGAAAAAGCCCACCCGGTAAATCGAATTGAGCATGGTTTTGCTTGGCGTCTTAGAGCAGGATGCAAACAGATGAACATGAAAGAACTTGACAAGTATATGAAGTTCATTCAAGCAACCATGTTTAATCCGAATTTGATGCTTTTACCGTCTGGGGATTTTCGGTTACAATATTTTGATATGAGGGGGGAATACCATGATTAAATTAACCGATACCATGCGAGAAAAGCTTCTCGCAACTGGCCGCTACATTGGTGCAAGAGCATACTACACGTACAGCGACGCAACCAAGACGGTTTTCAAATATAACCGGAAAGGTGACATTCTGATTGAGGGCCAGCACATTGACCTTATGCGTTGGAAGATGCTGAAAGATTACGATGAAAGGCAGGTGGTGAATCAGTGAAGAAACTGAAAAACCAAACTGGTCTTGTAAAGTCCGATGAAAACGCCAAGGCCCGGGCCCGGAAAGAATCGGGCAAGACGTCCAACAAAAAAGCTGCCAAGCAGCGCAAGCAGAAAAAGCTTGCTGAGAAGAAAGAGCAGAAGAAACGAAAACAGGGGGGCCCGGGCCGTCCGTTCCGTGCCAAGCCTTGGGCGGACTACGCACAAGGCGAAAAACCCGTTAAAGCATACAGCACCGAACAGCTCCGGGACATCAACAGGCGGGCAGCCAAAGCAGCGAACAGCCGCTTGCGTGCTCTGGAAAAAGCCGGGCAAACCAAATGGGCCTATAATATGGCCGTTCGCCTTACTGGCAAGCCAAAACCCCGCTTTGTTGAGGGTCAGAAGTTAATCGAAAAAATGTCCCGTCAACAGCTGGAAGCGCAATTTTACAACCTACGTGAATTTATCACCGCAAAGACAAGTACCATACAGGGCGTAAAAGCCCATGAGCAGAACGTCTTACAGATGGCCCAAGAAGAGGGCTTCCAAGGCACGACAGAAGATTTGTCAACCCTCTTTGAAAAGTACATGACGGCAGAATGGGAAAAGACTCTGGGCTCTCCGCTTATTCGTGGTGAAATCCTTTCCGGTCGTGCTGCACACGGCTCTTTGGAATATCTGAGGGAGAAACAGGAGCGGGCCAGCGAAATGGGCCGCTTGTACGATGAAGACAAACAGCAGGGTGCATTGCTTCTGGAATCTTTACGAAAGTTTGGGGGTTAAGTATGAGATACTCGCAAGGAATCGAGATAGCAGAAACCAAACAAGAATTTCTTGCGATGCTCAAAAAGCCCAAAGCCGTGGCCCAAAAGGCCAAGCGTGCCAAAGCTGGGCAGCGCCGTTTTGTGCGCAAATATCTGGACGTTACAGCGACGTTTGATATTGAAACCACCAACACGGAAGAGGACGGCTTTGCCTATTCCTTTCAGACGTGTATCGGTGGGGCCGTCGTGGTTCCACGGTACTTTGAAGACTGGGTGGACATCATTGATACGCTGGTAGACAAGTGGGGTATTACCGAAAAGAAGCGCCTCATTATCTTTGTGCATAACTTGGGTTATGAATATGCCTATTTGATTCAGATGCTTTGTGCACACTGGGGCGACGCCAAGGCCCTGTATACCAAGAGCCGCAAGCCCTTGTATTTGCAGTTCTCGAACGGGATAGAGTTTCGGGACAGTTTAAAACTGTTCCAAAAGAGTCTTGCCCGGGCAACTGAGGGCTGCAAGCATGAAAAGCTGAAAGGTGATTTGGATTATACCGTTTATCGCACGTCTGATACACCTTTAACAGATACCGAATTTGCATACTGCGTCAATGATGTTCTTGGTCTGTGGGAAGCAATCGAACGCTTAAAGAAAGAGCGCAATTATAACACGGCTTCTTTGCCGCTGACAAATACGGCCTTGGTCGTCGCTGAGGTCAACAGCAAGATATCCCATGATAAAGTATGCCGGGATGCTATGCGGCGGCTTGCGTTGTCCAAGAGTCAAACCCTTTTGGCGTATAAGGCAATGGCAGGCGGTGACACTCACGGGACAAGATGGCGGGCGGGTCAAACCTATTACAACTGTAACTCGTATGACTTCAAGAGTGCCCACCCGTCACAACAGCTTTTGTGGAAGTTTCCAAGCGGCAGGCCCTTTGACCTGCCGGACGAAACGGAAGAAGACGACATGAACCGCCTGATTGCTGCCGGGTATGGCTGGGTGGGTAAGATTCTGTTGATTGACTTTCAGATAAAGCCGGAATGTCCAGACCCCTGCATTTCTGTCAGTAAATGTGCCAGCATTGACGGGGAGCTAGGCGTTGACAATGGCCGCCTGTTGGGTGCACACGGCGCTTTTATTTATGTTGATTCCAATGACTGGCAAAGAATCCGGGACGGCTACACCTATTCCAAGATGATTTGTATGGAATCCTTTGCATTTCAGCTGGCATACCTGCCTGACTCGTTCCGGCTTGCGATTCTGGAAAAGTTCAAAATCAAAGAGACGATGAAGAACAGCCCGGATTATATGTTTTCCAAGATTTGTGTTAATACCATTTATGGCGCAACCGCCCAAAAACAGATACGGGATGAATATGACGCTCAAATAGGAGATGATATTGAATTTGAATGCACCCACTGGGAAGATACTCTTCAAGACATGGACGACGATAAGGTTTACAAAAAGCAGGCCGAAAAGTTCCCTTTCCTTTGGGGACTCTGGACAGCCAGCCTAACCCGTTTGAAGCTGTGGCAGCTCTTGAAGATAGTGGGCTGGGAATCCGTCATATATTGGGATACTGACAGCTGCAAGTATCAGGGCCCAAAGATGAAAGGCGTTCAAGCCTATAATGAATCCGTGGCCCGTCAGTGTGAAAAGCGTGGCGTGGTCGTCGAAAAGGCAAACGGGAAGAAAGTCTTCATCGGGGTTGCGGAAGATGAGCACCCGCAAGCGGATTTTGGCTATACCGAATTCAGGTTTCTTCACGCCAAGTGCTACGCCGCCCGGACGTGTGACGGGGTGCTTGAAAGTACCATTGCAGGAGTTGGAAAGAAAGAGGGCCAAGCAGCCCTCAAGAACAATATAGAAAATCTGAACGATTTTCTCATTATTGAAGATGCTGGGGGCCAGATGCTCACATACCATAACTGTCCCATCAAAGAGCGTCACGACATGAAGAAACCCACCCATAGCGCAAGTTGGGTCGTCATGACTCCAAGGCGCTATGAAGTGGGCCAGATGACAAAAGACTTTACAGAAGAAAGGCTGGGTTAATATGGACACTGTTCTTTATTGCGTAACCGTTGTATTGGTTGTAGATATTGTGCTTGTGGTTATCCTGTACAAATCCCTGTAAATGTTCCACGTGGAACAAAAGAAAAGCCCCACGGCTTAGGCCGTGGGGCTTTTATTACGGTTTAATAATGGGACGTTTCATGGTAAACTTGAAACCGGTGAGGTTGTCCATGCGATTATAGCGACTGGGTGCAAGCCCAAGAACGGTTTTTGCGGGAGTGGCTCCGCTAAACTCTTCGGGGATGTTGAAGTGAATAGCGCAATATGCGCCCAAGGTAAAACCGACTTGAGGTTCGACAGTCAGCGCAATACTTTTAACAGTCAAGGGCACCTGTTCAACCGAAATTGCGCCGGATGCGTTATCGTGCGTAATAAGGCGTAACGGCATCACGTCACCGTTTTTCAATTCTCGTCCATCGGTGCTTTCGTAGATAATACCGGAAGTCGCTTTAAGGTCGAATGCCTGATACGGGGGGAAAGTCATAGTCAGTGAAAATTGGTCGTGGTCAAAAATGCCGTACCAGTTAACGGGAGACATCATTTGACCGTTTGCGGTGTAGTCTTCCAATTCGGCCTTTTTCGCCAGCTGGGCGGCATGGTCGGCCAGTTCGGCGGCGTGTTCTGCCAGTTCGGTTTCCTGAGACGTTGCACACTGGGAAACGGTCTGGCCCGGGTGGTCGGTCGTCCAGTCGCCAATAATGGCGTCCTGAGCGGCCTGCCCTGCCGTGTAAACCTCAGTCTTGACATAACCGGACAGGTCTTCCCTCAGATGGGAAATGGCGTCCGTGTTGCCAGAAATGGCGGTATCCTGCTGGGTGTTCTTGGCCTTGAGGTCTGCAATCTCCTGTTTATTGGTGGTGTTATCGCCCTCAAGAGCCGTGATACGCTCTTCATGGTCTGCCAGCTCCGTGGCGTGGGTTGCCAGCTCCGCCGCATTCTTGGCAATGAGTTTTCCCTGTTCCAGCTCTGCGGCCTTTGCCCGGTCAACCTCAGCGGTCAATGCGGTATTCGTGGCGTCGGTCTTGGTGTCCAGACCGTCCAGACGGGTTTCTGCATCCGTGGCACGCCGTTCCAGTGCATCCAACCGCCCATCCTGCTGCACGTCCTTTTCCTGAATGTGGGCGATGGCATCACGGTTCGCTTCGATTTTGGCTTCATCTTCGGTCAGGTCAGCACGCAAAGAAGCGATGTCCGACGTGTTCCGCTCAATCGCCGTGTGGTTGTCCGTGATTTCCTTATGCTGGGCGGTGAGCCGGGCTTCATGGTCTTTCAGCTCTTCCGCATGGTCGGCCAGCTCATGGGCGTTGACGGCAATCTGGGCCGCATTGTCCTGAATGTTTTTGGTATTCTTGGCAATGTCCGCCGTGTTCTGGGCCAGCGTGGCGTCATGGGATTTCAGCTTGGTATCAATGCCATTCAGCCGGGAATCCTGTTCAACGTTTTTGGCCTGAATTGCCGAAATGTCGTTGTCGTTGCTGGTAATCTGCCGCTGCAAATCCTCATCTTTGGCGTGCAGGTCTGCAATTTCCGTGGTATGCTGGGCGGTCGTGGCCTGCAACCCGTCGATTTCAGTCTCAGCGGTTGCCACACGCTCCGAAAGAGCATCCACACGGGCGTCATTCTTGGCAACCGTGTTTTTCATTTCGGCGTTGTCTTTGTCGTACTGGGTGATTTTTTCACGGAATTCTTTGTTGTCTTCCGCAAAGCCAGTCACCTGACTGGACAGGTCGGAAACACCCTCTTTCAGCTGTTCCAACTGGGCGTTATAGGCTCCGGTCTTTGCCCAATACCTCTCGTTGGTGATGTCGATACCGGGGGGAACAGGGCAACGGCTGGTATAGCTCTCATTGTTATGGGTAACAATGATGAGGTTTTCATAAGCCTTTGCGCCGTCCCACTCCAGCGGGTCAGCAAATTTCGGGACGTACCGAGCCCCGATGTACTGAGACGGGGGGCAAGGCGGGGGCGGCGGCGGACAATGCCCGGGACGGGGGCCCGGCTTGCAGGGGCCACACCCACCGGGAGCGTAGGGGGCAGGCTCAACAGGATAGGGGCGGCAATCGTGGTCATGTTTGTTGCAACTCATATTGGAAGTCTCCTTTCTTAGTAGTTGATAATCAGATGGCCGTATTCCGGCTCTGTGATGTCCATGGGCGTACAGAATTTCAGGAAATTCCAGTTAGCCGGGACATAAGCCACAAAATGGCCGTCAGGGGTCAGACCAAACCACACGAACCGAACCATAGCAAGAACCATATCCGGCAAGTTGTCATTGGCCCACCGTTCAAAGTTCTCGTTTTCAAAGTCACCGTGGTTCAGCCGCTCGTTGATACAGGTCTGGGCTTTGGCAAGGTCGGTCAGTGCGCTGTTGAGCGCCGTGATGTTGCCGCCTTGGGCTTCCTGCCCTTTTGCGAGTCCCTGACAAAGCGCCGTAAGGCTCTGAATCTGGGATACCATCCACCGCAAGTCATACATTGCGGGATCTCCGGGCGTGTAGCCCGGCTGTGCGCAAAACGGATAATCCATTATTTGCACCTCTCTTTCAGCTGGTTCATGTAAGTATCAGCCTGCAAGGCTGCCTGCGAAAAGCTGTTGTTTTCCCACCAAGCCCAAATGGCGGCAGCGGTGGTGAGGCCAGCAGTAACCCACTGCTCCACGGAAGCGGAATCAATGGGCAGCGGGCTTTTGCCTGCTGCACTGAGCAACTGGTTCACAAGGGCAAGAGCCAGAACCACGGTTCTTGCGACGGTTGCGGGTTTGACATTCATTTTCATAAGTTATTCACCTACTTTCCTTTCTAAATCATCAATTCTGTGGTTTGCAACTTTAATTTGTTCTTCAATGACAGGAACACGTAAGGCAAAATTATTGTGCATCCTCACTTCCCGGGTCAGTTCGTCCAGCCTCGTTTCCGTCACCGCTGCTGCACGATTGTTTGCAATGAGAACACCCAACAGGGTGATACCGCCTGAAATGAGGGCGACAATGATTTCTGTTATCATAATACCACCTCTTTCAATAAACGTCAAGACAGAAAGTGCTTCGCCAAGAATCAGCGATATACCGGTAAATGTCAAACTTGACGGTTTCCCGCTCCGCTTCAATCATCTGCTGGGTCGTGGTGACGCCGATATTACCGCCTTTGGTGTATTCGTGCACCACTTCCGTGGTAACGTTCTCTTTGCCAGTCTGGGCAGTAATACTGTGCTCATCGTGCTTGCCGGTCTTGGTATCCTGAGCAGTGCCACGGTCTCCGGCCTGCCGTTCCGTGTGCCCGTGGCCGTCCGTGCTGCCGGTATCCCCGTGGGTGCCGTGGGCCCGGGATGCACTGTCAGAAAGTCCGGTGGACAGCTGGGAAGTGTCTTCCTTGGTTTCCGTGTCACTGGTGCTGGTCTGGTGGTCTGTCATGTGCTCTGTGGTCACGTCGTCCTGAGTGCCCGACGTGTTTTCGTTCTCTGTCCAATTGGTGTTACGGGTTTCATCTGCGGTGCCCGTTTCCTTATAAATAGTGGTGGAAGCGTCGAACGGCTGATAATTGGCTTCATTCTCTGCCGAAATTTTGCCCTCAACGTCGGTCTGGGAGTCCTTGGTAGTCTTGACTTTATCCGTCATGGTTTCATCGTGAGTGGTGAGGCGGGTTCCCGTGGTATCCCGGTCAAGCGTGCCCTTGGTATCCCGGGTGTCGTCCGCTTCGGTCTGGGTATGGGCGAAACCATGCTTTTTGCCGTCCTGACTGCCCACGGTCTTTTCCGTGGCCGCTCCGGTATCCGTGGTAAAGCCATCATCCTTGGTATGCTCGTGATAGAGGTTGCCGGTGGTTTCCATCTGGTGACGGTCGTCGGAATGCTGGGCCTGCTCTTCCGCTCCACCGTTGGAATGCTGGGCGGTATTCTGGGACGTGTCCCGGGTCACGGAAGTCACGTCCCGGCTCCGCTCCGACATATCGGTATTCCAAATCGGGTTATAGTCAAGCTTGGTTGTTGCAAAGAGCTTTTTCCAGATGGGAAGATTCTGACGGCTCCACCAATACATTTCCTGCTTCATCCAATAGGGGTCAGGATGATACAGGGGAGCCAGACCATGAAGACGACGAATACAGGCGATGACGCCGCCTTTTTCCACGCCGTCCGGAACAATCATATTGGAAAACAGGTCGGGGTCTACCATAAGCATGGTTTCAAGACAGGTCGAGTGCAATTCATTCAGAAGCATTCTTGTTCACCTCTTTTTCCTCTCTGCTGGGCTGCTGTTCGGATTCATCCGCTTCCCCTGCATCAAAATCCGGTTCAATCATCTTAAAGGCGATGTTGGTTCCGTACATGGTGTTCACGATGTCCAAGGACTTTTCCAGTGTGATTCTCCACACTTCACGACGGTTGAACGTTTCGGCGTCCGCTGCCTTGGACTCCGTGACAACCATTCTTTCTTTCTTGTTGGGCTGGACACTGACGCCCAATTCCCGGTAAAAGTCGCACAAGATGTTGCGGCGGTATTCCATCAGGTCGGGCAAGATGAAGTTCTTGGACAAATCCCGGTCAAACTGGACAACAGGGAGCGTCCAGCCCGTTTCCCCTTTTGCACTGGTCAGCTCTTTTACCATGTCGGGGTTCATGATAATACCGGGCTGGCCGTTTGCAAGCTTCTGGAACAACGCTTCCAAACTCCGCTTCTGTTTGTCGTCTTTTGCCATTGCAGCGTATGCGAAACGGGCATTGATTGCGCTTTGTCGGATTGCGATTTCTGCAAGCTGCATTTCCCGTGCGTACTTCGTCACCAAGTCCCACGTTCCTTGGTAATCAGGGGTGAGCTTGATAACGCCGCATTCTTTGCCGATTTCCAGCGGACGGGGAAAATTGAAGAACGTGGTTGAAACCTGCATTCCCCGTGGCTGGAATTGCAAGCCAAAACCCGTAGGAAAGGCAGGCTGTACCACAAGGCCGTATGTCTTGGAACGAAAAACCGTTGCAAAACCCGTCCGGAACAGCTGATACAGAAATGCGTCGTAATCCCACCCGACTTGCCCGGGCCCTGCTTCCGGCAGGCCGTTGAATTCGATAAGCCCCCGCAACCGCTGAAAGAAAGAGCGTTCCCAATACGTCATGCTGTCGGTGCTGAATGTTGCGTCAAAGTTGCCGCAAAGCGTGCCCCCGTCATAGTATCCACTATAACACTGATACATATTCATCATCCTTTCTTACTCGATAAAAACGCCGCTGTCCATTGCTGCGTTAATGTAGTCGATTTCATCCGGCTTTGCGTTCAACGGCTGGCAGCTAAAGCCAGCAGTTCTGCAATATCCCATTGCAGGGGTTGCAACCCTCATCACGGGATGTCCATACAAGCCCTGGAATCCGGAATCGTCGATGGGCGGGTAATACAGCAGGGTGAGCCGGGCCGTCATGGGTAAATAAATCTGGCTTGCACCGGACAGGGTGCCCACGCTCTGGGTGATGGGCTGTATTGCTTCCGTCACGGCAGATACTCCGCCCGCCGCTGCATTGGCAGCTTGCCCGGGTCCAAAAGCGGCCAACTGACTAAGGCCAGCACCGAAACCCCTTGCAGCAGCCATAACACCGCCGCCGAATGTCATTGCACTGCCAACAGCTGAAACGGCCCCGCTCAACATTTTGCCCGGGTCAAAGTTGGATGTACCGATACCATAAGGGGCACTAATATTTGTGGAACCCGTATAAATGGTGTAGTTTCCGGCATTGACTTTGACCGTCACACCGCCGTCAACAAAGGAAAAGGCGGTGATAATGGTTAAGCTGCTCTCGCCGTTGCATTGGTCAACGGGGATTCCGATAACCCCGATAAAGGGTAAATAAAGCTGTATCTGGCAGTTCACCCGCTTCCAGTCCTCAGCAGGCCACGGGATTGCAATATTGACGACGTGAACCTTGTTGCTGTTTGCACTGACAATGGGGGCAGAAACTCCGGTGGAAAACTGGCCCAACGTGATATTGCCGCTGCCCGTTCCCACAAGCCCGTCATCCACGGGAATCCAAATGCAAGAGCGGATATTGGAAGTTGCATTGGCTCCGAATACAAGCTTGTTCATGAATTCCGGGAGCGCAAGCTTCCAGTCAATCATAGCTTTGGTTTCTGCCGCCCAACTGATGGAAATAGCGTCCAGCAGGCTGGCAAGCTGGGAGCGGCTGAGGGCGTAGGACAGCAGGCCGTCTTTGCCAACTGCCGAAAGGACATACACACCGGAAGCGGAAAGGGTTCCGGGACAGGTATCCACTTCACTACTGCTGATTGTCGGATGACGTGCAACCGCCTGCCGGGTATCCTGCAAGCGGTAGGTTGCACCGCTTGCGTCTTCATTGAACCCGTACAAAATGTATGCTTTGGTTTTCAAAATCTCGTCCCGGTACGTTGCCAGAGGGTCAAGCTCTAGCAAAAAAGTCCAGATGTTCGCCGTACCACGGCCACGGACTCCGATAGAGATATCACGAATCCAATAAAATGAGGCCGTTTCTTCACACTGGCAGTAATTCCACTGGGGGCTGATATTGATGCTGTTTAGCGTGACATAAATAACGGGGTGTTCCATGCTGGTTGTCTGCTTGAAATCACACCGCTCCACGTCAGGGAGTTTGGTATAGTCAAAAGCTTTGGTACTGTTCACACGCTTTTGGATGTTGCCAAAGTGAAAAGTATAACCGTGTTCCACTGAGGGGGCAGGAACAGCGCCGTTAAAGTCTCCTCTTGCCATTATTCTATCATCCTTTCTTGTAAAAGTAAAGGCCCGGCCTTTAAAGGTCGGGCCTTGCGGCTGTTACGGCTGGGGGTCGTCTTTCATATAGAAGAGAATGGCATTTTCGGTCGGGTCTTGCAGATAGTTCATCTTCCAGTGGTGCTCAGTGTTATAGTACTCGCCCTTGGTGTTAAAGGGGGTAGTATACACACTGTCCATCATGTACACGGTTGCAAGGGCCCGACGGTCATACAGCAGGCCCACCACATAGTCAAGTTTGACTTCCGGGCCCGTCTCCTGTACTGCCGTATCGACGTTAAACTGAGCCGGGATAACGTCAACCGCCGATTTGTCGTTGATGTTCTGCCAGAAATTGACCCCCTCAAAGTTACCAAAGGACAAATAACCCGGGCCAAAGATAGCCGGGAAAACCCACGCCTTAGCATCGTTGATAAGAGGCTGATAAAGCAAAAGCTTCTGTTCGCTCTTGGGCGTGTGCCTGAGCAGGGTCAGGGGGTCGCCGTTGTCATCGGTACAGGCGGGAACAAGGTGGTAAAGGTCGGTGCTCTCTGCCAACAGGGCCGTCTGGGTCTCCAGCAGGGAAACAAAGAACGAAAGAAATTCCTGCAAGTGGGTGGTCAGCAGGTCGTGCGTGGTGTAGGTCGTGCCTCTTGCCTTGTTATACTCCGTGGTGAGGTTGACTTTCTGGGCAGGTTTGCCAGTGTTGTACAGCATACCGATAAAGTTCATCACCTGAGCCCGGTTTTCTGCGGTCTTCCACCGGGCCACATCGTTTGCGACTTCCGTGGTGATACCCGCAAGGAATGCGCTCAGCTCGCTCTCGCTGGTGAATGCGGTCTTGAGCTGGCTTCTGAACGTCGTGTACGTCTGGTCAAGCGTGCTCTGGCCCGTGTACCACATTTCCAGCGGGTACCGCTTGGAAATCTTGTACATGTCCACGCTCTGGCCGTCTCTCAGAGTGCCCGGGTTCTGGGCAGTGTTGATGAATTTGGTTTCATCAAACTTGCCGCTGAAAAAGGCGATTTTGCGGACGAACAGACCCCACTCCTGAGACGTCGCTTCAATGCTGGTGAAGCGGCCCGAATAGCTGCGGGTGGTGATGATGGTACGGGCAACCATGTTATAGAGGGCCTGAAGCGTGCCCTCTTTGCTCTGGTTGAGGCACATCTGACCCACGTTGATAAAGCTGGACGTGTCAACCGCCTGAATGGCGGGGGTCTGGCCCGTCACCTGTTTCACAAGAGCATTGGCGATGGTGTAAATGTCCTGAGGACGGAAAACGCTTGCGCCTGCAAGCTCCGGAAAGTTCGGATTTGCCATTTACTTTACAACTCCTTTCATGAAATCCACGTCAGCGGCGGGGGCCGCTGCGGGCTTGATTGCACCCATAATGATATCTTCAACACTGGTGACGGTGGGGGGTGCGCCCACGGTGCCAGCGGACGGAACGGGGTTCGTCAACACTTCAACCTTTTTGCTCAGGTTCTCAAGCGCCGTCATCATCTGCCCATAATCGGGAGCAGCAGGGGCCTTGGGCGGCTCGTTCATCTGAGTGCCCAACGGGTCAGTTTTATGCATGTCCGGGACGGTCTGGGCCGTGGGTGCTGCTGCACCGGGAACCTGTACCGGGCTGGGGGGAGTCGTCTGGGGGTTGCCCAAGTTCATAAAAGCTGCGATGTCCGACTTGGTAAAGCCAGCGTTCGCAAGGGAAATTACTTCATTCAGGGTCAGTGCCATATTTAATAACCACCTTTCCAGCGTGCGTGCCCTGCACGCACGTCAACATGCGTGAACGTTTTATAAATGCCGATACCACCACTGCTGCCAAGATAACATTCAGCTATTTCGGCAACCCGGGCAGGGGTTACCCCTGCTATGACGATATCAGCAGCCTTTCCGACACAATGCTGTGAGTGGGGCGACGCATTCTTGAGCGTTTTGTTGTACTCTGGGCTTCTGTATCCGCTGTTAATGTGGACGGGTTTTCCCGTAAAATTCCGGATGTTCTCCAAGAGCCGCAACAACTTTTCATCTACAATCACATCATCGCAAGGGTCGTGCTTCGAATGAAATTCCCTCACCCGGAAGTGAGGGGACAGCCGTTTTTCGGCTGCATACTTGTATGAAAACATGAGCATTATCTCACGTCCTTTCTATCAAAGCAGGGGTGCGCAAAACAGAAATGCTGCCCCATGGGCTTCCGGCCCATCTGTTTTCTGGGGGCCCCTGCACTTATACTATACTAGAGTTAATCTTCAATGTCAAGATACTTTTTGATTTTGAGCAGCGTCGGGATATCGCTGCACCAAACCTGATTAAGATTCAACATTGCTTCAAAGAACGGATGATGCAAACGAAAGGCAGTCTTTCCGGCTTTACTATCTTCATACACTTCACGGCCATCATGATGGGACGTGCACAAGTAGTATCGGTTGCCGTTATAGCTATAGCAGTACAGGCCAGCAACAACAAACTCCGGCTTCATGCCTTTCAAGTTCATTGGATGAACGTTTGACAGGTCGTTATAGCTGAATTTGTTTTCCATTGCCATTTGATAGAACTTACTGTCTTTGTTCTTGGACATGTGGCGCATGAACGCCGTTTGGGCTCGTTTGCTGCTAACAACTTCCGACTTGGGCATTGCAAGAAATACCCCTGAATCTGTCATCATCCATTCCTTGCCGGTTCGTACCATTTTGGAAAGGTCGTCCAGCAATCCCAATTCCACCAAGATGGGCGACGCAATATCAAAGGCATTCGCCAGCAGCCAAATCTTGAGCGGGGGCTTGCCTTGCAGCTCTCTGTTGCCGTTGATGGTAACATAAGCGTTCAAGAGGGCGTCGCCCTCAGCTTTGCGTTTTACAACAATTCGCTCCGGAATGAATTCGTCAAAAACAACCTCTTCAAACTGTGCGCCGTTGAAACCACGGATATTGGCAATACTGGGGAGCGTCATTCCAATTCCGTATTTTTCAAGACATTCTTTCGGCTTGCCCTCTTCATACTCAAAGCGACCAATGGTATATGTCACCTTGCCGCTCTTCACAATGTCCGCTTCGTACCCCTCAGCCTTTAACGGTAAGAATGGGTTCAAATCCGGGTCACTGGTAATGGCGTCAAATTCGGTTGTAGTGCGTCTCAGATACAGGAACCGCTTGCCCTGTTTTAATTCGTGTAAGAGCGTGCCATAAGTCTTGCCCACTTGACGCTTGCCGATGATGATATTACACCAGCAATTTAAAGAAGCGATGGATGGAATGTTCACCCACCCACCGCTTTGGTAAAGGTCAAGCGGGATATCTTTATTCCGCTTGCTCATATTTACTTCACCTCATACCGGGTTTTGAAGTCGATTTTAGCGCCCTTGTCAACGCAATGCTCACCCACTGCATCAATAACCCGCTGCTGGTCTTCGTCGCTGAGGTAAATCCGGTACTGGTCGTACCACTGGTCATTTTTGCCCTTGGTCTGGGGCATTGCAATGAACATACCATTTTTCCCCTGCACGACTTTCAGGTTCATGAACGTTGCGCCCGGAACGTTCAGGGTAAACACGGCGATATTGTCAGCGATGAGGTGAGCGGCCTGAATGGTCGCGCCTTTGATGCTGAGATACTGCTTGACGACTTCGGGGGCGGCGTTCTGGTTGTTCTTAAACATAATCTTCCATCCTTTCAATATTTACGGGTTCATATCGGTCAGAAAATCCAACGCATGAGGAACTGCTTCGCGGTGCTATCGCCGTTCGTCGGGTAAAGCGCCGTGGGCGCCTGGTTCGTGAAGATGGTACCGATGTGGTGCTTCTGGGCTTCCAGCTCTGCTGCCTGCTGTTCCATGGTTTTTCCATCGTGGCAGCAGGGGTTCCACTGGGGCGCATACGGGAAACCACGACGGGCAGCTTCTTCAAAGGCGCTGATGGGCAGCGGGTCAAGCTTGCCCACGCCGCAAACGATGTTCAGCAAGTTGCCGTCCTTGTCATAGACAAGCCCGTAGATGTTCTGTGCTGCATCTTCATACAGCATAACGTGCGAGACGTTGGTGGGAGTGGTACAGGTACAAGTATCAGCCATTGTCTACCACCTCACTTTCCTTGTATGCGTCCGTGAACTCGCTGGCGTCCGGGTCATACAGGTAATCGTGCGGAATCATTGCGCCAAGCTCGCTTTTCAGCGTTTCGGCATTGATATCCTCAAGCTCCATCTCGAAACCCTTGGAACCCCGCATAGATTTCAGCGGTTTCATGCCGTGCATCTTGACGGTTTCCAAGCAATCCCACTTTTTGTCCCAATCGAGAAACAGCAGGGTCAAAACCTGCTTGTTCTTGACCGCTTCCACGGTCACATACTTTGCAAAAACTTTCATGGTGTTCTTCCTTTCGTCTTGTGATTGATGTTCGGTGCAAGCTTCCTTGCAACTATATGATAACACTTGCAAGCCCACCTGTCAACAGTTTAATGCATATTCATCAATGAACTTTA
>ULZT01037121.1_pt1 | contig 15253 bp, 14 predicted proteins | sample 1963371 | NCBI WGS metagenome assembly ULZT01 (sample SAMEA4835897, study PRJEB28245) | human gut metagenome | biome: gut microbiome; material: fecal sample | place: Denmark | collected 2008
CCGGCTTAAATTGACTGAATTCTCATCATTTTTCATAACTTATATACATGTTTTTCATAAATATCAAATTGAGACGCGATTACCGGAACACGCTCGTCGCCGCAGATCATAAAGGCAGTTGTCAGAATCTCCGCCACCACCGGATCTTTCGCCACCACCGACACCATTTTCTTATCCTCCACGAATGTTCCCGTATGCGGGTTCACGATATGGCGCGGATGGGAAGGCATATTTCCCGATATCGATAACGAACTATCACTCAACTTCAAATCGGCAATCCGCTCTTTCGTAAACGGATTGTCAAGACCCACCGGCCAATATTCGCCGCACGGATGCGTACCGACCGCCAGAACCGAACTATTTCCGAAATTGACAAGCGCCTTACCAATCCCGTTTTCTTCCAACAGTTCCCGTATTTTAGCAAGCGCATATCCTTTCCCGTACCCGCCGAGATCAATGTGTAAAGATTCAGAAAAGAAAAAAATGCTTTTATCTTCTTCCGTCAGCAATACCTGGTCGAATCCCTGCAAAGTTATATCGAAATATCCTTCCGTCAGCTCATTGTAACGCTTGCAGTTCAACAATATATTCCAAAGCTCTTCCCCCACCGTCACCGGATAGTGTCCGGCTTCCCGGTTAACAAATGAAACCTCACTCTCCGGATCGAACCGGTTCAGCATTTTATCTAATCGCTGCACTTCCGATTCGACCTTTTCCCAGACCGTACCAAGAAGGCGGGGATCACTGCCGACCATCAAGATGTCAAACTGCGTTCCCATTACCGACGACATAGATCCATGGAAAAGCCCAGAAGCCGCATAATAGTTAGAATAAGCCATTTGTTACCTGTTATTTTTTACATGGTTCAAAGAGGTGTGCGTACACACTCTGCAAATATAGGGGATTTGTTCGTTTCACAAATAGAATTAGGCAACCTTTTTCTCAAAAGGTTGCCTAATTAGCGTTTATTTTCGTTTAAAACATTTATTACAACTCAACCTTCGCCAAGCAGAATTCCTTTTCCGGATGATAAGCCAGAACGCAGTGCCAAGCCTGTTACATTTTATTGGCACAAGAGTTCCACTGGCATGGTACTCCCGTTTCATGGGCAGGAAACAGTAGTTTCATAGGTAGGGAACGACCGTTACATAGGCAGGAAACAACACCAGCACTGCTATCTCCTCACCCTTTTGATGCCTCCGAGGCTGAAAAAAGAAACCAGCCATTCGTTTATTACAAGATAATAGCTTACATTTGCATCTAAAAGTATTATCTAAAATCTATGATTCCGATGAGTACACAAATTAGTAAAAGCCTGATAGCGCTTTTCTTTTTAGGAATGTTCGTAACCGGTTGCAATACTAACACGAAGCAAACGGCCGATAATGATATTAAATTCGATTCTATCCGGGTGGATAGGACCTATCATCTGCTGAATAATCCCGATAATCCCAATTGCAACTTGCAATTGAACTTCACCTATCCTGCCAAATTTTCCGATAAGGAGATTCTGAAAAAGATACAGAATGACTTTGTCCTCTCCTACTTCGGCGAGAATTATGAGAACCTGTCTCCAGAAGAGGCGGTCGCCAAGTACACGGAAGACTATCTGAACAACTATAAAGAACTGGAAGCCGATTTCAAGGCAGAGTTGGAAAAGAAGGACGATCTGCCGGTCGGAGCCTGGTTCTCTTATTTCGAAATGTCATCGGATGAAATCGTCTACAACCAGAATGACATTCTGAGCTATACTGTAAGTTTCGAAAACTATACAGGCGGTGCACACGGTTCGCATGCCTACAACAATCACGTGATCAACTTGAAAACAGGCAATGCAATCACAGAAGAAGATATTTTCATCGAGAACTTCCAGGACAGCCTCGCACAGATATTGATCGATCATATTGCCAAACAAAACAAGGTGGAGAATCCGAAAGATTTGGAAAACATCGGTTTTTTCAGTGTCGAAGAAATTTTTCCGAACGGTAATTTCCTGGTCGACGAGGACGGCATCACGTATACCTTTAATGAATATGAGATCGCCGCTTACGTGGTAAGGGAAACAAACGTATTCTTACCCTATGCGGAAATCCTATATCTATTGAAAAAAGACAGTCCAATTGCGAAACTAATTGACAATTGACAAATAAAATATAACAATAATCCCATACATATAATTTATGGATAACAGTGCAACAATATCCTCCCAATTGTCAATTGTCAATTGTCAATTGGGGGTTCTAAAGTCTTACTTTCCAACGCTAACCGATGCGCAAAAGCAACAGATAGACGCCCTGTTTGATTTGTATTCAGACTGGAATTCCAAAATCAATGTAATTTCACGCAAAGATATAGAGAACCTGTACCTGCACCACGTACTTCATTCGTTAGGTATCTTGAAAATGCTGAAATTCAGAGAAGGATCGACAATTATGGATATCGGTACGGGAGGCGGTTTTCCCGGCATACCACTTGCGATCCTGCTCCCTGAAGTACAGTTTCATTTGGTAGACAGTATCGGAAAAAAAATCAAGGTCGGACAAGCTGTAGCCGAAGCGATCGGTCTGAAAAACGTCACTTTCCGCCATTGTCGTGCCGAAGAGGAAAAACAATTATTCGACTTTGTCGTGAGTCGTGCCGTCATGCCACTGGCCGATCTGGTAAAAATCGCCCGTAAGAATATAAAGAAGGAACAACAAAATGCACTTCCTAACGGTTTGATTTGTCTGAAAGGAGGAGAGTTGCAGCATGAAATATTGCCATTCCACAAGCAAGCTGTCAGCCTCAACCTGAGTGACCATTTTAAAGAAGAATTTTTCCAAACTAAAAAAGTTGTTTACGTACCGTTATGATTACAATAAAATCGTTTGAGTTCAATTATTTCCAGGAAAACACATTCCTGCTGTATGATGATACACGCGAGGCCGTACTGATCGATTGTGGTTGCTGTCGCAAGGAAGAAGAAAAGGAGTTAACCGACTTTATCCTCGAAAACAAGTTGACATTAAAGCATTTGCTCTGTACTCATCTGCACGTGGATCACGTATTTGGAAACGGTTTTATATATAAGACATACGGTTTGAAACCCGAAGCGAACAAGCAGGATGTCGAGAAACTACCCTCTCCGGACGAACAGGCCAAGTTGTTCGGACTCCGTCAGCATGTCGAGAACGTCCCGGTTGAAAAATATATCGTAGGAGGCGAGATCATTAAGTTCGGCACATCCGAACTTCAAGTGCTGACAGTTCCCGGACATTCACCCGGCAGCATCGCTTTCTATAACAAAAAGAACGGCTTTGCGATCGTCGGCGATGCACTGTTTGCCGGAAGTATCGGCCGTACCGACCTTTGGGGTGGAAACCAGGAGGTATTGGTTGCCGCCATCCACGACAAACTCCTTTCACTTCCCGACGAGACAGTAATCTATCCGGGGCATGGACCGGAAACAAGAGTCATCGATGAGAAGTTCAACAATCCCTATTTGTAATTGACAATTAAGAATTAATTCATAAATCATAAATCACAATATTATGGACACAAATAAATTTGTAAACCGCCACGTTGGTATCTCGGCAGAAGACATTCCTTCCATGCTGCAAGCCATCGGCGTCAAGTCGGTTGACGAACTGATCGATCAGACCATCCCGTCCGACATCCGTTTGAAAGAACCGCTTAACCTTCCCGAACCCATGACGGAACGTGAGTTCGCAGAACACATCTCGGAGTTGGCATCCAAAAACGAAGTCTTCACTTCTTATATCGGAATGGGTTGGTATGACACAGTATGTCCGGCTCCTATCCAACGTAACGTATTTGAAAATCCGGTTTGGTACACTTCCTACACTCCGTACCAGGCAGAAGTTTCACAAGGACGTCTGGAAGCGTTGTTGAATTTCCAGACTGTTATCGCTGAACTGACCGGCCTGCCGCTAGCCAACTGTTCCCTGCTGGACGAAGCGACAGCAGCAGCCGAAGCGGCAACCATGTTCTACGGTAGCCGTAGCCGTGCACAGGTGAAAGCAGAAGCCAATACGTTGTTTGTCGACGAAAACGTATTCGCCTCTACACTGGCCGTTATCAACACTCGCATGATCCCGCAAGGCATCAAGGTCGTTGTGGGTGATTACAAAACATTTGAATTCACACCGGATGTATTCGGGGCTATCGTCCAGTATCCGAATGCCGACGGTTCGATCGAAGATTATAAAGAATTCATCGTACGTGCCAATGCCGGTGGAGCACGTGTCGCCGTTGCTGCCGACCTGATGAGTCTTGTCCTGCTGACTCCTCCGGGAGAATGGGGTGCAGATGTCGTGTTCGGAAGCAGCCAACGTTTCGGTATCCCGATGTTCTACGGTGGTCCGTCCGCTGCATTCTTCGCCACGAAAGACGAATACAAGCGTTCCATCCCCGGACGTATCATCGGCATTTCCAAAGATGCCTATGGACACACGGCTTACCGCTTGGCTTTGCAAACACGCGAACAACATATCAAACGTGAAAAGGCGACCTCCAATATCTGTACCGCCCAAGCCTTGCTAGCCACGATGGCTGGTTTCTACGCCGTTTACCACGGTGCCGAAGGCTTGAAGAACATCGCAGGTCGTATCCACGCTTCTGCAGGTTTCCTAACAGGCGAGTTGGAAAAACTAGGCTACAAACAATTGAACAAAAACTATTTCGACACACTGAAAATCCAGTTGCCGGAACATGTATCCATCAATGCACTCCGCGAGATCGCATTGGAATGTAAGGTGAACTTGCGTTACTTCGATGCCGGACAGATCGGCATCAGCTTGGACGAAACGACCGGACCGACCGATATCGGCGTATTGCTGTATATCTTCGCAGGGGCAGCCGGAAAGGACTACATGCTGAAAGAAGCCGTTCCTGAGAAAACTTATTTCGATCCGAAATTCGCCCGTACTTCCGAATTCCTGCAAGAAGACGTATTCAAAAAATATCATACCGAAACGGAACTGATGCGTTATATCACCCGCCTGGGACGAAAGGATGTTTCATTGGCCCAATCCATGATCTCTTTAGGTTCTTGTACGATGAAACTGAATCCGGCATCGACCATGCTTCCACTCAGCCGTCCGGAATTCATGAATATACATCCGTATGCACCGGAAGACCAGGTCGAAGGCTACACGGAACTGATTGAAAACTTATCGGCTTACTTGTGTGAGATCACCGGATTCAAAGGCTGTACGCTGCAACCTAATTCCGGAGCAGCCGGCGAATATACAGGTCTGCGCGTAATCCGGGCTTATCTGGAAAGCATCGGGCAGGGACATCGCAACATCGTCCTGCTTCCTGCCTCTGCCCACGGTACGAACCCGGCAAGTGCGGTTCAATGCGGTTTTACGACCGTTACGGTGAAATGTGACGACAAAGGAAATATCGACTTGGAAGATTTCCGGGCTAAAGCCGAAGCCAACAAGGACAACTTAGCAGCCAGCATGATCACCTATCCGTCTACTCACGGTATCTTCGAGGTGGACATCAAGGAAATGTGCGACATTGTTCACGCTTGCGGTGGTCAGCTGTATATGGACGGCGCCAACATGAATGCACAAGTCGGTCTGACCAATCCGGGTACTATCGGTGCAGACGTCTGCCACCTAAACCTGCATAAGACCTTTTCTTCTCCTCACGGAGGAGGCGGTCCCGGTGTCGGTCCGATCTGCGTTGCCGCACATCTCGTCCCGTTCCTGCCACAGCATCCGATATTATGGGGCAGCGACCTGAACACAGTCTCCGCCGCACCTTACGGTAGCGCGGGCATTCTGCCGATCACATATGCTTATATCCGCATGTTGGGAACAGAAGGGTTGGAAACGGTCACCAAGACCGCGATCTTGAATGCGAATTATCTGGCAGCCAAATTCAAAGACACTTACGGAATCGTTTACACAGGTGCTACAGGTCGCGTCGGTCACGAACTGATCCTGGAATGCCGCACGGTAAAAGAACGTTCGGGCATCGATGAAGGCGATATCGCCAAGCGCCTGATGGACTTCGGCTACCACGCTCCAACTCTTTCCTTCCCTGTTCACGGCACTCTGATGGTCGAACCGACCGAAAGCGAAAGCAAAGCCGAACTGGATCGTTTCGTCGAGGTGCTGGAATGTATCTGGAACGAAATCAAGGAAGTGGAAGAAGGCAAGGCTTCAAAGGAAGACAACGTATTAAAGAACGCTCCTCATCCCGAATATGAAGTAACGGCCGACGAATGGAAACACGAGTATCCGCGCAGCAAGGCCGCCTTCCCGCTGGAATGGTTGCACGACAGCAAATTCTGGGTGAATGTAGCCCGCGTAGACAATGCGTATGGCGACCGCAACCTGATTCCAACACTTTGTGCATGCGAAATTTAATATAAACCGGCGCAAACCTATTACTCGATTTCGACTTGACAAAACGGTGCCAAAGCACCTTTATCACGATCTTTCAGGCACGGATTTCACGGATTGACACGGATAAATTTATTTTCTTTCCGTGTTTTCCGTGTAATCCGTGCCTAAATTATGGTGATTAGTAAGGTGGTAAGTAAAAAGAAAGGATATGCTCAAAAAAACCTAAAGTGTGCAGATTCCAGACGAAAGTTCTTTGATATAAAGAATGTTTGATTACTTTTGCAGGTCAGTATTCAGAAGGTTAATTCGAACAAATATCCAATATAGAAATCTAATATTCCTATAATATGAGTTTAAAAATTATTGTATTGGCGAAACAGGTTCCGGACACACGCAATGTGGGAAAGGATGCGATGAAAGAGGACGGAACTATCAACCGGGCCGCACTTCCCGCAATCTTCAACCCGGAAGATCTGAACGCATTAGAACAAGCCCTCCGCTTGAAAGACGCCTATCCGGGAACTACGGTAACCTTGTTGACAATGGGTCCGGGGCGTGCAGCTGAAATTATTCGTGAAGGTTTATACCGGGGAGCAGACGGTGGTTATCTGCTAACCGACCGTGCATTTGCCGGTGCCGACACTTTGGCAACGTCTTATGCGCTTGCCACAGCAATCAAGAAAATAGGTGACTACGATATTATCATCGGAGGACGCCAGGCTATTGACGGCGATACAGCACAGGTAGGTCCTCAAGTCGCTGAAAAGTTAGGATTAACACAGGTCACATATGCCGAAGAAATCCTGAACGTAGACGAAAAGAATCGCAGTATCACAGTGAAACGGCATATCGACGGTGGTGTCGAAACAGTGGAAGGTCCGCTGCCTATCGTGATTACGGTCAACGGTTCGGCTGCCCCCTGCCGTCCGCGTAATGCCAAGTTGGTGATGAAATACAAACGGGCATTGGGCGCGCAGGAAAAAGCTCCCGCTCCCGCCTGCCATCCGGAAGGCGTATCGGCACTGCCATACCCCGAACTGTATGAAAAGCGCCCGTACCTGAATATTCCGGAATGGAGTGTTGCCGATGTAAACGGAGATCTCGCACAATGCGGTTTGTCCGGTTCGCCGACAAAAGTCAAAGCGATTCAGAACATCGTGTTCCAGGCAAAGGAAAGCAAGACGCTGACCAGCTCAGACAAGGATGTGGAAGATTTGATTGTTGAACTGTTAGCTAACCACACTATCGGATAATTGACAATTGATAATTGACAATTCATACGGTAAAAAAGATTGAACAATATGAATAATGTATTTGTATATTGTGAGCTTGAAGGTACAACGATTGCCGATGTAAGCCTCGAACTGCTGACCAAAGGTCGCAAGTTAGCCAACCAGTTGAACTGCCAACTCGAAGCCATTGTGGCCGGTTCCGGACTGGAAGGGATTGAAAAGCAGGTGATGCCTTATGGCGTGGACAAGGTGCATATTTTTGACGCCCCCGGTCTGTTCCCGTACACTTCCCTTCCTCATTCTTCTGTTTTGATCAATCTGTTCAAAGAAGAAAAACCGCAGATCTGCCTGATGGGAGCAACGGTTATCGGCCGTGACTTAGGCCCCCGTGTTTCTTCTGCACTGACAAGCGGTCTGACAGCAGACTGTACATCCCTCGAAATCGGCTCGCACGAAGACAAAAGAGCTGGTAAAACATACGAAAACCTGTTATACCAGATCCGTCCCGCTTTCGGTGGTAACATCGTAGCGACGATCATCAATCCGGAACACCGTCCTCAGATGGCGACTGTTCGCGAAGGTGTGATGAAAAAAGAAATTCTGGACGCCGGTTATAAAGGCGAAGTGGTAAAACACGACGTCGCCAAATATGTTCCGGAAACGGATTATGTCGTAAAGGTCATCGACCGCCACATAGAAAAGGCCAAACACAACCTGAAAGGTGCTCCGATCGTAGTAGCCGGCGGTTACGGAATGGGTTCCAAGGAAAGTTTCGATATGTTGTTCGAACTGGCAAAGGAACTTCATGCCGAAGTAGGCGCCAGCCGTGCAGCCGTTGATGCCGGTTTCTGTGACCATGACCGCCAGATCGGCCAGACAGGTGTGACGGTCCGTCCGAAATTGTATATCGCTTGCGGTATCTCCGGACAGATCCAGCATATCGCAGGTATGCAGGATGCAGGTATCATCATCTCTATCAACAACGACGAGAACGCTCCGATCAACACGATTGCCGACTACGTGATCAACGGCACTGTTGAGGAGGTGATTCCGAAGATGATTAAGTATTACAAACAGAACAGCAAGTAAAGAGATGGCAAATTATTATACAGACATTCCGGAACTCAAGTATCACTTGAACAATCCGATGATGGAACGTATTTGCGAACTGAAAGAACGCAATTACAGAGATAAAGAAGAGTTCGACTATGCACCGCAGGATTATGCCGATGCAATGGACTCGTTCGACAAAGTGCTTGAAATCACAGGCGAAATCACGGGTGAGATCATCGCTCCCAATGCCGAAGGAGTTGACGAAGAAGGCCCCCACTGCGCAAACGGACGTGTGGAATACGCTTCCGGGACCAAGCAGAATCTGGATGCAATGGTGAAAGCCGGCCTGAACGGTATGACGATGCCGCGCCGTTTCGGCGGTTTGAACTTCCCGATCACGCCGTACACCATGTGCGCCGAAATCGTGGCCGCTGCCGATGCTGGATTCGGAAACATCTGGTCGTTGCAAGATTGTATCGAGACATTATATGAATTCGGAAACGAAGACCAGCACAGCCGTTTCATTCCGCGTATCTGCGCCGGTGAAACGATGTCTATGGACTTGACAGAGCCGGATGCCGGTTCCGACTTGCAGTCCGTGATGCTGAAAGCGACTTTCGACGAAAAAGAAAATTGCTGGCGTCTGAACGGTGTGAAACGTTTCATCACAAACGGAGACGCCGACCTTCATCTGGTCTTGGCCCGTTCGGAAGAAGGGACGAAAGACGGGCGTGGCCTGTCTATGTTCATCTATGACAAACGCCAGGGTGGCGTAGATGTCCGCCGTATTGAAAACAAGTTGGGTATTCACGGTTCGCCTACCTGCGAACTGGTTTACAAGAATGCGAAAGCCGAACTTTGCGGAGATCGCAAATTAGGTTTGATCAAATATGTGATGGCGCTGATGAACGGTGCCCGTTTGGGTATCGCCGCACAGTCTGTCGGTCTGAGCCAGGCCGCCTACAACGAAGGGTTAGCTTACGCAAAGGAACGCAAACAGTTCGGCAAAGCAATTATCGAATTCCCGGCTGTTTACGACATGCTGTCTATCATGAAAGCGAAGCTGGATGCCGGCCGTGCCTTACTGTATCAGACTTCCCGTTATGTAGATATCTACAAAGCACTGGACGACATCGCCCGTGAACGCAAGCTGACTCCGGAAGAACGTCAGGAACAGAAAAAATATGCCAAACTAGCCGACTCTTTCACCCCGCTGGCAAAAGGTATGAACTCCGAATATGCCAACCAGAACGCATACGACTGTATCCAAATTCATGGTGGTTCAGGCTTCATGCTGGAATATGCTTGTCAACGTATCTACCGGGATGCCCGCATCACCTCCATCTACGAAGGAACGACGCAATTGCAGACAGTTGCAGCCATCCGTTACGTGACCAACGGTTCCTATCTGGCTACCATCCGAGAATTCGAAACAATCCCGTGTTCTCCTGAAATGGAACCGCTGAAAGGCCGCCTGGTTGAAATGGCCAATAAGTTCGAAGCCTGCATGAACAAGGTGAAGGAAGCGCAGAACCAGGAATTGCAGGACTTTGTTGCCCGTCGCCTTTATGAAATGGCAGCCGACTGCATCATGGCTCACCTGCTGATCCAAGACGCGACAAAGACTCCTGAAATGTTTGCCAAATCAGCTGTCGTATACTTGAATTATGTCGAAGCGGAAGTGGAAAAACACAGCAGCTTTATCTTGAAATTCAATGCCGACGAATTAGCAAGCTACAGACAATAATAGAGCGTATCTAATTTCATAAAAGCCGGATATCTTCTCTTGATTTCCGGCTTTTTCCTTATATTTAGACTCGTATTAAGCCAATAAGACAACCATCGACTATGAAACAGTACAATCCAGACATCCACCATCGTCACAGTATCCGTTTGAAAGGATATGATTATTCACAGGAAGGGTTATAAATGATATTAAACCCATATGGTGAAATAATCCAACAATGTTATTGGGATTTGGAACACAAATACCCCAATATCGAATGTTGCGAATATGTTATTATGCCAAATCATTTCCATGCGATTATAAAAATCGATCGGGATGCATTTAGGGCGGGCGAACCCCGCCCCTACGTGGTGACACTGGGGCATATTGTGGGATATTTTAAATATCAATCGACAAAAATGATTAATCTACACGGTCAAAAATTATGGCAACGTAATTATTATGAACATATCATACAGGATGAAAAAGCGTATCATAATATATCCAATTATATATTAAACAATCCGGCACAATGGGCATACGACCGATTACGCTAATTCATTGTGGTGATTCCATAATACCCATTGCATACTACCACGAAGCAACAGATATATCAGAAATGCCATCCACAATGCATGATTTCCCATCATTCCGAAAAAGAGGTAATAGATCAAAAAGAAAGTGCCGGAAGCGACCAACATCGAATAAAGCATCAGGCGGGTAGCTGTCGCACCGATCAGGATACCATCCCACAAGAAGGCGGCAAAGCCGGCAAGCGGAACAGCCAGCACCCAATAGAAATAGGTTCCGGCCTCTTGTATGACAACAGAGTCATTCGTCAGGAGGGAGAGAAAACCTTTCCCGCCTACTCCATAAAGCAGGGTAAACGAAAGGGACAACCCAATCCCCCAGCCAAACAGCAAACGGATCATCCGACTAAGGGCTGTTTTGTTCCGAGCACCGATATAACGTCCCGCCAAAGCCTCGCCCGCATAGGCAAAACCGTCCATGATATAGGAGAAAAGCGTAAACAACTGCATCAGCAATGTATTAACAGCCAAAACGATATCGCCCTGTCTCGCACCCGTAGAAGTAAAAAATGTAGTAACCGCCACCAAACAAAGCGTACGAAAGAAAATATCGCCATTCACCTGGAAGAAACGACGCATAGCGACCTTATCCATGGCCTCATGCCAGCAAACACGAATATTCAACCGCTTCCGATAGAATACGAACCACAGGAATACAGCCATCCCGAAGCCTCCATATTGAGCGATCAGCGTTCCCGTCGCAACCCCTTGCACCTTCATGCCGAACACAAAGACGAAGATCAGGCTCGCCACGATATTCACGACATTCTGGGTGATCGCAATAAACATCGGGAAACGGGAATTCTGCATTCCGATAAACCAACCGGAGAAACCATACAATCCCAACACAGCCGGCGCTCCCCAAATACAAATATTGAAATATAAGGAAGCCAACCGTTCTACCTCATCCGTCGTATCCAATAGTAAGAAAGCTATTTCCCGTATCGGATACTGGAGCAGAAGCAGAGCCAGAGAAATCAGAATCCCGACACCGACCGACCGGAACAAAACCCTCGTTACTTCCAGGAGATCCCGTCTCCCCAGAGCCTGTGAAGTCATCCCACTCGTTCCCATCCGCAAGAAACCGAACAACCAGTAAATAATATTGAACAGCATCCCCCCTACCGCAATCGCCCCGATATAGGAAGCGGCCCCCAAATGTCCGACAATCGCCACATCGACCAATCCCAACAAAGGAACCGTTATATTGGATACAATAGAAGGAAGCGCTAACTGAAGTATCTTTTTATTCATTATTTATCGTATCTATAAAAACTATTCCTAACTTTGTCAGCAAAGTTACAGATTACTTTAGAAATAACATGATTACACTTATGTTTCAATAACAAAAACGCGAACCCTAAGTAATTGTAAAAAACGTTGGATGTTCGCATCCTCTATAAATCATACACTTATAGATTTATTTAGAGAATATGAACATTTATTGCTTTTCTACTTTATCATTCGCAAAATTACAATTTAAAAGTGTCATCAATAAAGCTTTTCACAAACATGGAGTCGCATCTTTTACAGATGCGTGGATTGAAACAGAATCCGATACTCTTTGTCATCATAAATAACGTCGCATCTTTTACAGATGCGTGGATTGAAACTTGATTTACACCAAGCAAAGATGATAAGTCGATAGTCGCATCTTTTACAGATGCGTGGATTGAAACTCCGCCATTACTGTAATAATCCACAATAAGAGGAGTCGCATCTTTTACAGATGCGTGGATTGAAACTTTGTGGTTGAAAGTACATTATCCGTTGGAGTTGTCGCATCTTTTACAGATGCGTGGATTGAAACTCTGTAATGTATTTAGCGTTATATCCGGTGCATCGTGTCGCATCTTTTACAGATGCGTGGATTGAAACCTTGCCACACTCAAACAATCGAAATACAGATTGGTCGCATCTTTTACAGATGCGTGGATTGAAACATTGCTATAGACAGTGAAAAGCAAGCAATGAGATGTCGCATCTTTTACAGATGCGTGGATTGAAACTGATAAAGAGGGTGAAGTGTCCGTTGCCAATAAGGGGTCGCATCTTTTACAGATGCGTGGATTGAAACTTCCTACCCTAAAAGGCTAAGCCGTTACCTTTGAGTCGCATCTTTTACAGATGCGTGGATTGAAACTACTTGGACATATCAAGAACAGATAATCAAAGCAGTCGCATCTTTTACAGATGCGTGGATTGAAACCCTTGTTATGTAAGAATAAAGTATTACATTTGTAGTCGCATCTTTTACAGATGCGTGGATTGAAACTCGCAGGGCTTGTTTCTGACGTTGTAATTCGACGTCGCATCTTTTACAGATGCGTGGATTGAAACCCAAAGTTGCAATAACAACGGCATTGCCGTTCTGTCGCATCTTTTACAGATGCGTGGATTGAAACGTACATTTGGAATAAATAGCATTTTAAATGCTCAAGTCGCATCTTTTACAGATGCGTGGATTGAAACTCCTACTGTAAAGGATGTAATAGTAGTGGAAGGGTGTCGCATCTTTTACAGATGCGTGGATTGAAACTATAGCAACCCTTTCGCTGTAGGCTTCTTTTGGTCGCATCTTTTACAGATGCGTGGATTGAAACCAAAGAGTGGCATAAAAGAGATTTGGAGAGGGCAGGTCGCATCTTTTACAGATGCGTGGATTGAAACGGGAACTGCGCTGCCATCATGGAGCGACCCAAAGTCGCATCTTTTACAGATGCGTGGATTGAAACTACTCCTTATGAACAAAAAATTGTTCAAATGATGTCGCATCTTTTACAGATGCGTGGATTGAAACCTTTAATGATAGAAGAAGGACAACCACCTTTTGTCGCATCTTTTACAGATGCGTGGATTGAAACTATATCAATATAAAGCACTACCAGAAAAACCGGCAGTCGCATCTTTTACAGATGCGTGGATTGAAACTTTGCATTGCTTGTCAATACAAACAAATTCGCAGTCGCATCTTTTACAGATGCGTGGATTGAAACTCCTCGTCGAAGCGTTTCAGTCCGTCCAAAGCCAGTCGCATCTTTTACAGATGCGTGGATTGAAACCGGTACAGGTTTTTCGAAAGGAACAACCGAATATGTCGCATCTTTTACAGATGCGTGGATTGAAACTTTATCTCTACCATCCACAACTACACTGCCGGAATAGTCGCATCTTTTACAGATGCGTGGATTGAAACCGAAAAGGGCAGACAGACTACAGCACCCACACGGTCGCATCTTTTACAGATGCGTGGATTGAAACAATCTTGAAGGTGAAACACCGGAAGAAACAGATAGTCGCATCTTTTACAGATGCGTGGATTGAAACGAAGAGTATCAAAAAGAATTTGAAGGAACGAAAGTCGCATCTTTTACAGATGCGTGGATTGAAACAAAAGGTATGCGTTTACCGTTTTCGTCAGCTTGGTCGCATCTTTTACAGATGCGTGGATTGAAACGCGAATATAGATACGGTCAAAATCCAGAGCCTTTGTCGCATCTTTTACAGATGCGTGGATTGAAACAAAAGAGAGGCGCCACCAGTACCGGAACCCAAGAGGTCGCATCTTTTACAGATGCGTGGATTGAAACTAATTAGAGGTTACACCTATACAGAAGCAGAAGCAGTCGCATCTTTTACAGATGCGTGGATTGAAACAACTGTCTGCGTGATAGGATTAACTATAATATCAGTCGCATCTTTTACAGATGCGTGGATTGAAACTTACCAGAGTGCAGGAGTTTTTTCGCAATGCCAGTCGCATCTTTTACAGATGCGTGGATTGAAACGTCCGTTTTAGAATACAACAGTAATAATGCAACTAATAAGTCGCATCTTTTACAGATGCGTGGATTGAAACCACTCTTCAAAGGCGCGTTTGAACGTGTCTTTAATGTCGCATCCTTTACGGGGACAACTATTTATAATATTTTTTGCAAGAAGATTACAGGATTAAAATATTTGTTTGTTAGAAAATAAAATATATCTTTGTTGAACAGAGTTATAAAGATACCTTATTACTCAAAGCATAAACACCTTATATTACGTTAACCTAAACATATGATATATACAAATAAAGAATACTGTCTTGAGGTTAAAGGAAGCATGGCCTGCTTTACCCGTCCGGAGATGAAAGTCGAAAGAGTTAGCTACGACATAATAACGCCATCTGCTGCCCGAGCTATTTTCGAATCTATATTTTGGAAACCAGCCATACAATGGAATATTACTCGAATAGAAGTATTAAATCCAATCAGATGGTTTTCCATGAAAAGAAATGAGATTGGAAGT
>ULZT01040701.1_pt1 | contig 15102 bp, 8 predicted proteins | sample 1963371 | NCBI WGS metagenome assembly ULZT01 (sample SAMEA4835897, study PRJEB28245) | human gut metagenome | biome: gut microbiome; material: fecal sample | place: Denmark | collected 2008
ATCTTTTAAAAAGGCTGCCCGTGTGCTTCGTCAGGTTTTTAATACCAACGTGCGCGTGAAGAGCTCACGTGGAAAGAATAAGATTGAGATTGAGTTTAAAGACGAGGAAGAGCTCTCTCGTATTCTTGGCGAAATGATTCAGTTTGATCAAGGAGGCCAAGATGAGGAATAGGATTTTAACTGCGATTGCATTGGCGACGACTGTCGCGGCTGGTGCCTTTGCTGGCTATAAGATCGCGACAGACGATGAACTTCGAGGTCGTTTGCTTCGTAGTGCGCAAGATTTTGTCGATACATCCAAGAAGAAAATGGATGTTATGACAGAAGATGTTGCCATGCGTACGGCTCAGGTAACGAAGAATCCCAAGATTAATCAAGGTTGGGTTAGCAACCAATGGGAAAATGTAGGCTATTAGGTACCTAACAATTACTTAGCATATTTTGAGGGGTCCTTGTCTGATTCACGAGGCAAGGACCCCTTATTTTTGCCGTAAAAAATGGGACAGGTAGCAGCTGATTCAAAATTAAGGTCAATAAATAAAACGGCCCCGGTTGCATCTCCTGTAACCGGGGCCGTTCGATGTTTCACATGAAACGTTTTGGGGTGCGACTCCCCTATGCGTTCTTCTGAACTTTGAAGCGCTGCTTCAGCTGTCCGCAAGCAGCGTCAATATCGTTACCACGGGAGTTACGAATCGTGGTCTCGATGCCACGGGACTCAAGACGACGCTGAAGATCCTCAACCTTATGAATCGGCGACGGCTTGAGCAGGCTGCCCTCGATGTCGTTAAGCTGAATCAGGTTAACGTGGCACAACGTTCCCTCGCAGAAGTCGCAGAGCGCCTGCATCTCGGGATTCGTATCGTTGACGCCTTCGATCATGGCATACTCATAGGTCGGGCGGCGGCCAGTCTTCTCGGTGTAGAGTTGAAGCGCCTCGTGAAGGCGAAGTAGCGTGTACTTCTTAACACCGGGCATAAGCTTATTGCGTGTCGACTGGATGGCGGAATGCAGGGAAACGGCAAGCGTGAACTGTTCAGGGATGTCGGCAAATTTGCGAATACCGGGAATAACGCCGCTGGTAGAGACGGTGAGGTGACGAGCACCGATACCGATGCCATCGGGGTCGTTGAGGATTCGCAACGCCTTGAGAACCTCGTCGTAGTTGGCAAACGGCTCGCCCTGGCCCATGAAGACAACGCTCGTGACGCGCTCGCCAAAGTCGTTGGATACATGAAGTACCTGGTCGACGATCTCTTGAGCGGTCAGAGAGCGCTTGAGGCCGTTGAGACCGGTAGCGCAAAAGGCGCAGCCCATGCCACAGCCAGCCTGGGTAGAAACGCAGACGGAAAGCTTGTTACGACGGGGCATACCGACAGTCTCGACGGAAACGCCGTCGTGGTACTCGAGCAGATACTTGCGAGAGCCATCTTTGGAAACCTGCTTGGTTAGTTCAGTCGGCGTGTCAAAGGCAAAAGCCTCTTTAAGCTGCTCGCGGAAAGCCTTGGGAAGGTTGGTCATATCGTCAAACGAACAAACGTTCTTCTCGAAGACCCATTCGATGAGCTGCTTCGCGCGGAAGGCGGGCTGGCCAAGTTCGGCCACAAGGTCGCGAATATCGTTTTGGCTCAAGTCGCGAATGTCCTGAGATTTAGTCCTGGGATTCATGGAAGCCTTTCGATTTTGGGGAAACGTAGAGGGTATCGCTACAATATGGTATCAGCTGCAGAAATTATAGAGGAGGAGTCTGCCCATGCCGGGTAAAAGCCTAGAGAACATGCACGTAGCGGTCTTGGCGGGCGGTCATTCCGCCGAGCGCGAGATCTCGCTCAATTCGGGAAAAAACGTTGTGGTGGCACTGAAGGAAGCCGGCTACACCTCGGTGGAGCTGCTCGACACGGCCGCTGATGATTTTATGGTAACCATGGCGACCGGCGGCTTTGACGTGGCGTTTATCGCCATGCACGGTGCCGGCGGCGAGGATGGCGCCATGCAGGGTGCCATGGAGACCCTGGGTATCCCCTACACGGCCTCGGGCGTGCTTGCCAGCGCCTGCGGTGCCGACAAGGAAGTCTCTAAGCTCCTGTACGCCAAGGCGGGCATTCCCATTGCCCCCGGCCTTGCGCTCGAGGTGGGCGATGAAGTCGATATCGATCATATCGTCGAGGTCTGTGGCGAGCGCTGCTTTGTGAAGCCGGCCGTCAACGGTTCCAGCTATGGCATTTCCCTGGTCCATGAGCCCTCCGAGCTGCCCGCGGCAATCGCCAAGGCGTTTGAGTACGGCGACAAAGTGCTGGTCGAGAAGTGCATCGAGGGTACCGAGATCACCGTCGGCGTATACGGCGAAGATGACGTGCGCGCTCTGCCGATTGTCGAGATTCGTAAGCCCGAGGACTGCGAGTTCTACGATCTGGACGTGAAGTATGTCGACCCTACGGACATCCATCGCATTCCGGCGCAGATTTCACCCGAGAATTATGCTCGCGCTCAGGAGCTTGCCTGCGCTGCTCACAAGGCCCTCGGTTGCCTGGGTATCTCGCGCAGCGATTTTATCGTGAGCGAGGACGGCCCCGTTATCCTCGAGACCAATACCATTCCCGGCATGACCGATACGTCGCTGTATCCGGATGAGATCCGCCACACCGACGACATGACGTTCCCGCAGGTCTGTGACAGCCTGATCCGTATGGGCCTTCGTCGAGCGGGCATTGCATGCTAATCGAGGACGCGGTTTCGTCAGGAACGCCGCAGTTTGTCATCGACTCCTATGCCACGCTTGCCGAACGCGCCAAAACGCAGTCCTTTGGTCTTATCGAGGAAGATGTGATTGTCCTCGATACCGAGACCACAGGTCTTTCGGTGCAGGACAATGAGCTGATCGAGATCTCAGCGGCCCGTCTTTCGGGCCGCGAGGTCGTCGACCGCTTCGATACCTTCGTGCATCCCGAACAGCTGATTCCCGCCGAGATTACCGAGCTCACGAGCATTACAAATGCCGATGTGGCAGATGCCCCGTCGGCCGTTGAGGCCGTAGCCGCTCTCGCCGATTTTGTCGGTGGTTGCCCGGTAATCGCACATAACGCCACGTTCGACCGCTCGTTTATCGAGTCGGTCAAAGGCGGCGTCAACGTGAGCGATATTTGGATCGATTCGCTGGCGCTGTCGCGCATCGCGCTTCCGCGCCTGGCCTCGCACAAGCTGTCTTTTATGGCCGATCTGTTTGGCTGTGACTCGGTATCACACCGTGCCAATGCCGACGTCGACGCCCTGTGTGGCGTATGGCGCGTGTTGCTCGTGGCACTCACCGACTTGCCCCAGGGCCTCATGGCGCGCCTAGCCGACATGCATCCGGACGTGCCTTGGTCCTATCGTCCAATCTTCTCATTCTTGGCGGGGCAGAACCCTGGTTATATCTTCTCTCTCAGCGCCGCTCGTGCTGACGTTCTCAAGGCCGATCGCGCCGACGATCGGGTGGACGCCGACGAACTGCCGGTACTCAAGATGCCGAGTCGTGAGGAGATTGAGGCAGACTATGCGCCAGGTGGCCTGGTCAATCGCATGTATCCCACCTACGAGCCGCGTGATGAGCAGATCGCGATGGCGCTCGAGGTCCGCGATGCGCTGGTCACGGGCACTCATCGTGTAATTGAGGCCGGCACGGGCGTCGGCAAATCGATGGCCTATCTGGTGCCTTTTGCCGAGGCAGCACGCCGTAACAACACCACGGTTGGTATTGCGACCAAATCGAACAATCTTGCCGACCAGCTCATGTATCATGAGCTGCCAAAACTTGCCGAGCAACTGGACGGTGGTCTGTCATTTTGCGCTCTCAAGGGCTATGACCACTATCCGTGCCTGCGCAAGCTTGAGCGCATGAGTCGCGGCCAGGTCGAGATTACCACCAAGCGCGATCCGGCGGACACGCTCACGGCGGTCGCGGTCATTATGGCGTACGTCTGCCAATCAGCCGATGGCGACCTCGACTCGCTTGGCATTCGGTGGCGCAGCGTCAACCGCCCCGACTTTACGACGGCCTCGCGCGAGTGTGCTCGCCGCCTCTGCCCGTTTTTCCCTGATAAATGTTTGGTCCACGGCGCTCGCCGTCGTGCGGCGCATGCCGACGTGGTGGTCACCAACCATTCCCTGCTGTTCCGCAATGTTGCGGCCGAGGGCAGGATTTTACCTCCGATTCGTCATTGGGTAATCGACGAGGCCCATTCCATCGAGCGCGAGGCGCGCCGTCAGTGGGCGCGCGTGGTGTCGGCGGACGAATCACGCGTTCTGTTTGAGCGCCTGGGCGGCTCGACCACCGGTGCGCTAAGCCAGGTTTCCCGTGATTTGGCAACCTCCGAGGGCTCTACGCTCTATCTGGGCCTTACTGCCAAGGCGGCGTCGACGGTTGCGCGCGCGAGCATGGCAATCGCCGACGTGTTCGATGGCGTTCGCGAGCTCGGCCGCCGTGCCCGTGGGGGTTATGACAATGCCAATCTATGGATTGGCCCCGAGCTGCGCGAATCTGACGACTGGCATGATTTCTTACCGTCGGCCTACACTGCCATCGACGCATTGGAACAAGCTGACAAGAGCGTTGACGCGCTGGTGCAAGCCGTCGCCGCCGACAAGCCCGAGGTTGTTGTCGACTTGGGCGATATCTCGCGCCGCCTGCACGAGCTGGCCGAGAACCTCAAACTCATCATTGATGGCACCGATGAACACTACGTGTATTCGCTGCAGGTCAATCGCAGGTTGCGCGCCGGCGGAGAGTCAATGACCGCAGAGCGCATCGACATTGGCGAGGCCTTGGCAACCGAGTGGCTGCCCGAGGTTCACACGGCTATTTTTGCCTCGGCGACCATGACGGTGTCCAAAAGCTTTGAACACTTTAACCACGCGGTCGGCCTCGATCGCATCGGTGCTTCAACATCCTCATCGTTGCACTTGGACTCGAGCTACGACTTCGATTCGAACATGGCTGTAGTCGTTGCGGGCGATATCCCCGATCCGCGCGATCGTGAGAGCTATCTTACGGCGCTCGAGCGCGTGCTGGTCGACGCCCATCTTGCCATGGGCGGATCGGTGCTCACACTGTTCACCAATCGGCGCGACATGGAAGACCTGTACGCCCGCGTTGAGCCCAAGATGGCCCGTGCGGGTCTGGAGCTCAACTGCCAGCAGCGCAACTCATCTCCTCGTCGCCTGCGCGACCGGTTTATCAACGAGCCGACCTCGTCGCTTTTTGCCCTTAAGGCCTTCTGGGAGGGATTCGACGCCAGCGGCGAGACGCTGCGCTGCGTCATCATTCCCAAGCTGCCGTTCTCGAGTCCCACGGACCCGCTCTCGTGCGAGCGCAACCTGCGCGAAGACCGCGCTTGGGCGCGCTATTCGCTGCCCGAGGCGGTGCTCGAGGTCAAGCAGGCGGCCGGCCGCCTTATCCGCTCGTCGACCGATTGCGGCGTGCTGATTCTGGCCGACCCGCGCCTGGTGACGAAGGGCTACGGAAAGAAGTTCTTAACGTCGCTGCCCACGAGCTCCTACCAGCGCATCGAATCGGCGCAGATCGGGCACTATCTGCAACTGTGGCGTGCACGCCACGAGCGGCGGCGCTAAAGCGGACAGACGAGGGTTTTTGCCATATCGCACAGACGCTTTGACAGGGCGGGGTCATCCAAGATGCGGATGGCTCCGCCCGCTGCGATTATCTGGCTCAGTAGCCAACGCTCGGAGCCGTAATGCACGGTTACCGTTGCCATGTCTGCCCCGCTGCGCTCGATTAGGGTGATGCCGGCCCAGTCCAGATACTCCGCCATATCGAATGGCATCAAGAGCTTTGCGCTACGCTGTGTCTGGGCAAGGGAATCGTGGAGGGATGCGACGCCCGGTGTGTGAGGCACGACGGAGTCTTCCGTCAAGGTGAGTTCCTCGATTTTATCCATGCGATAGGTGCGCTGCTCATCGACCGCGATGTCCCAGGCAATCAGGTATGTTTGGTCGCCGTTTACCGTAATGCACAAGGGGTCGACCAGACGCTCGCGTGGCCGCGCATCGTCCATCGAGCGATACGAGATGCGGCAACGAACACCGTCCTGAATGGCGCAGCTCAGCTGCTGCCAGTGCGACCCGTGGTTGACGGTGTCAAAGACGCGCTGGTTATAACCGAGCTCTTCGGGTAGAAGGGCATGTCGAATCCGAGCTGCCGTCTGTGGCTCGATCCCCAACGATTCAAGTTCATGGTTGAGCACAGCGCCTTCGGCGGCACTCAGACGCAGCGGTAGCACACGTCCAGCGTCACCGGTGAGGACCACACGCTCGCCGTGGCATTCGCAGATGATGCGCGCACCCGATTCTCGGTCCGCGAGCGTCGAGACGATCTCGAGAATCTCGTCGAGCGATACTCCCGTGATGTCAAAGCGGCCGCAAATCTCGGTTCGTGTCATGCCGCTCTCGCCGGCGGCGTAGAGGGCCTCCATGATGTCGATGGCGCGCGAGAGCCTCTGCTCGCTGGTGAGTTTACGCACGGGCATGCTCGTGCACCGTCCTTTCAATGAGGTGGTTCCACGCCTGCTTGAGCGATTTGGGGGCCATGGGCCTCATGCCGTCCATGACATGGGCCATGCAAAATGAGGCGGCGGCTTCAAGGTCGCGCACGTCAACGCTCCAGGTCCATCCCGCATCGGTGTGTGCGAGCTCACCTCGCCCGCGCGTGAGGCCGTTGATCATATCGATCTGCGTCTGAGGAGCGAACGAGAACGTGGCTGCAACGGGCGGTCGGTCGGCGAAATCGAATTCAAAGAACAGATAGTCGTTGAGATTGAAGTCCGCAGGGATGGCGTAGGCCTTCGAAGGACGCCAAGCGCGAACGATACGGTCGCAGCGGAATGTCCTGATGTCGTCGGTGACATTGTCGAGGCCGCAGAAGTACGCCACGCCCTCGCGTTCGAACATGCCGTAGACACAGACGGTACGTTCTTTCTGCTCGCCGCGTCCGTTCTGATATAAAAATCGCAGCGCGCATCGCTCGGCAAAGGCGCTCCATACCGCATCGACGGTGGGAGAGCGGCGGATCGGTGCTTCGTCCACCGCCGTCCCACCGGTGAGATAGGCAATCTTGGAGCGAATATCGGCAAGCGGCGCGGCAAAGGTGGAAGAGCCGGCCGCTAGCGTCTGGTCGATGGCGTTGAGTAGGATGTCGGCGTCGTCTGCGGTGATGAGGCCGCCTGCAGCAAACGTGTGCTCGCGGTCGATTGTCCACGAGCTTTCCTCGGTCTCCTGCGCACCGGCGGGGCGAACCTCCTTGATTAAGATGCCGCGCTCGAGCAGTTTGTCACGATCGCGCCGAAACTTGCGCTTATCCGAGTCGATGTTGCCCGAGCCGTATCCCAGGTCAGAATCCAAGACAATCTGCTCGGTCGTCAGCGGTTCGGGGGAGCTGTTGAGCACAAAGAAAAGGTTGAGGATGCGCTGAGCCGTTTTATCGAAACTGGGCTCCGAACTTCCCTTTTTAATTGTCGCGGTCGCGTCGCTTGCCGTCATAGAGTCCTCGCATGAGAAGGTGATTTGCTGCCATGATTTTAGTCCGATATGGAGATTAGGCTATATCCTTGTCCGCTCGGGGCGTTAAGATGGCCCGAATTCGGTCGTTTGCGCTCGCTCGGGGTATACTTTCGACTATATACGGTTCTAATGTGCATGCATTGGGCCTATTTGTCGGATTATGGATGTGGAGCGCACATGGCGAACACCCAGAACTATATTAACCACCTGCTGCAGAACACCGGCATTACGCCGGCATGCAGCGAAGAAGAGCGCTTGGCTGCCGAGGATATCGCTCAGATCTTCCGCAACCACGGCTTTGACCCCGAGGTTCAGGAGTTCAATGCCCCGGCGCCCAGTAGGTTGGCATTTGCCGTCACCGGTATTCTTGCGTTTGCCGGCGCCCTGCTGATGGGCATCGGCGGCGGTATCGGCTTGGTCGGCACCTTGCTGGCCGTTGTCGGCGCCGTTCTTTACGTGCTCGAGCGCACGGGCCACCCTGTAGTCTCGCGCCTGGGCAAGACGGGCGTGAGCCAAAATGTCATCGCCTACCACAAGGCCTCGGGCCCGCTCGCGTCTCCGCGCAACCGCCCGGTGGTCGTTGTCGCACACTACGACTCTCCCCGTGCTGAGCTGCTCGCCCGCGAGCCCTATGCTTCGTATCGTGCGCTCATCGCCAAGCTGTTGCCCGTTGCCACGGTTGCCCCTGCTGCCGTTGCCATCCTGCGTATCCTGCCGCTCCCCGGCGCGCTCAAGGTTCTGCTGTGGATTGTCGCGATCCTCGCTTCCCTCGTTGCACTTGTCAACGCGGCAAACATCATCTCTAACCGCCACATTCTTCCCTATACGTCCGGCGCGGTGTGCAACAAGTCTTCTGTCGCCGCTATGCTCGGCGTTATGGACAACGTTGCTCCCTTCCAGGGCGAAAACGAGTTTCCCGACGATGTTCCGTTCGATACCTATTTTGGGGAGCAGAAACGTCGTGCCGAGGAAATGGCGCGCGCAGCGGCGGAGTATGCCGCGGCCCAGCAGCAAAACGACTACGGCAACACCATCGAGTATGAAGAGCCTACCTACGCCGAGGACGAGTTCGGTCAGCCGATTGCTCCCGACGCTCAAACCGAGCCCGAACAGGGCGAGGCTTTCGACGAGCAGATCGAGGGCTTTGAGGGTGCGTCTGCCGACGAGACGCTGATTGGCGCCATCGTGCCCGAGGATCAGAATCAGGCTGTCCAGGCCGAAGAGTTCAATGACGAGGTTCCCGCTGCCGAGCCGGCGGAGGAGCCTGCCGAGTCCGAGCCCAAGCTCTATCGCAACGCCGCCGGCAACATCCGCTTTGGTTCGGATGCCATCCGTGCGCTCGGAATGCTTCCCGAGTCCTGCACGCTCGATTACGAGGAGGGTGAGGAGCCGACGTTTGAGCCCGAGCCTGCCCCCGTCGTGACTGCGCCTTCGCCCGTTGCCACCGTGGATGATGAGTCTGCCGCGGTCACCGCTGCCGAGCCCGAGGCGGTGTCTGCGATCGATCCCGCGGCAGGACTGGACATTTTGGCTCCCGCCGCGCCGGCGCAAGACGTTGCGGACGAGTCTGACGACGATTACGTTGAACAGCCGAGGCGCGTGTCTTACGAGAGCGATACTGATTTCTCGGCCGAGATTCCCGCGGCAACGCCCCATGCCGATATTGCATCCGCGTTCTCTTCGATTGGCGCCAGCGCTTCCAGCTTCTTTAAGGGTGCGCTTGCAAAGGGCAGGAAATTTGTCGACGATTTCGAGGAGAAGCGCGCTGCCGCACGCGAGGCTGCCGAGCAGGAGGCTATCGCTCAGCAGCAGGCAGCCGAGGCGGCACGTGAGCGCGCGGCGCAAGAGTTCGAGCAGAACGAGGCTATGCAGTCCGTGCCCGTCGACGCTGCCGAAGCTACGACGTCCTTTGAGTCCCAGCAACCGACGTCCGCGGATGTTGTTGAGGCGACGACGTCTTTCGAGGCTCAACAGCACGTCGATAGCACCATGTCGTTTGATGCCGCGCAGTTCGATTCCACGATAACGTTTGAAAAGCAAGGCACCGCGATTGCCGAGCCCCTTCCTGTTTCCGATGAGCAGGGCGACGCGGCAGACGATGACGAGCCTATCGATGCTGCCGAAATCCAAGATGCCGCCGAGGACGAGCCCGTCGAGGCCAACTCTGACGAAGAGCAATACGCGACAGCCGAGCAAGATGATTCGACCGAGGTCGAGCAGGAGGAAGTGCCTGTGGTTTCCGAGGCTCCCGAGACAGATGAGTCGAGGCCTTACTCCACGCAGATTTTCACCATGCCGACCCCGAGTGGTTCCGGTGCCACGGTTGCCGATGTCGCTCCCACCCAGGACGAAACGGTCGATTCCCTTATGGCCCAGATTTCCTCCCAGGCATCGCCGCGTCCGCAGATGAATGTTCCCGATCCGGCGTCGGCTCCGTCGCCTGCACCTTCCTCGTCTCCGCTGGCTTCGGTCCCCGATCCGTCGCTGCCGTCGATGAAACAGACAAACGTTGCGTCTCGCACGTCGCTGTTCGACCTTCCCGACCCCTCCGCACAGGTCAACGACCCCTTTGCTACCGCTCAGGGTCCCGAACCCACATCGGCACCCGTTGCGCCTCCTATGCCCGTTGCGTCGGGCGCTCAGCCGATCGAGACCATTTCGGCTCCCGCCCCGGCGACACCCAAGTCTCGCAAGCGCGGCCTGGGCGGCCTGTTCGGTCGTAAAAAGAAAAATGAGCAGGACAGCATGAGTGACTGGCTGGGCGTCGAAGACGATTACGATGCCAAGAAGTCAGGTCGCGGTATCGGTTCGTGGGATAACTTCGAGGACGATAACGACGGCTGGAAGGGCGGCGCTACGTCTTCCGACGGCGCTTCTTCCGAAGATATGCTCTCGGCTGTCGCCTCTATGGGCGATGATGAGCTGCTCGGTCACGATATCTGGTTTGTGGCAACGGGCGCCTCGGATTGTGATGGCGCCGGTATGAAGGCCTTCTTGGCTTCGCATCGCGATAAGCTCCGCGGCGTATTCTTCATCAATCTTGAATCCGTCGGCGCCGGTAGGCTTTCGGTGGTGACGGTTGAGGGCGAACAGCAGCTGCTCAAGGGCGATCGCCGCATCATGAACCTGGTCAGCAAGGTGTGCAAGTCGTTCCATGTCGATTGTGGCGCGCTCGAGATGCCCTATGCCAAGACCGATGCCTATGCCGCGCTCGAGGCGAGCCGCCGAGCCCTCACCATCGCCGGCGTGGACGGCACGCGTCTGGCTTGCGCTCGTACCGAGGACGACCTGCCCCACAATGTCAACCCGACGAACATTGCCACGGTATCCGAGGTCGTGACCGAGGTTATCCGCCGTTCGTAGACGGAGCTCTAAGGAGTCAACGTGTTTTCGTATATTAAGCGCCATTGGCCTGTCTACGTGATTTTGACCTTGATTGCCATTGCGTTAGGATTTGGGGCTGCCTACATCGTGGGTGCGAAGGGCTCGACCCCCGCCTCCGCAATCAGCGAAGAGGTGGAGCAAGAACAGAGCACGGGTGCCGATGGGATTCCTGAGTCCGAGCAGGCAATCGCTGATGGCGGATCTTCGTCTGCAGAGTAGATACGGCAATTTACATGATTGAAAGCGGGCGAGCCGGGGGACTGGCTCGTCCGCTTTTTCATCGCGCTAGCGCTTCTTTGGGATCGACCTAAGGCGAGCGAACCATAGGGCTGCGGCACCCGAGGTCAGGAGCGCAGTGATGCAAGCGGCGATGGGAACTGATCCTGTTGCCGGTAGGTCCTGCGGTAGGGTACAGCGTTGAATGACACGGTCCTCGTCATGCGACTCAAGTTTATCGCCGCCACCGTTGCGGCAAAGATCGACGCGTGCGCTGTTGGTGAGTGCGGTTTGGGGCGTATAAGCCGACGTTGCCTGCATGTGTACGACTGCGCCCCGAGCGTCTGTGCCAAGGATTGCTTTGGCATCGTCAAGGTCGTCGTGCTCATCTTTGAGATCATCGCGGGTCCAAGAATCCGCATCGCTTCGAGTCGTAAAGTCGGCGGCTACCGCACCGTATTCAATGCGAATGCCCGTTACGACGGTATTGGACGCAAGGTCGAGTTCTTTCGCCTCGAGTGTGGTGGATTCCGTGGTCGAGACATCCGCCTTCCAGAGGTGCCAGCCGTCGTAATCGACGAGGCGGCAATCCTCACCCAGACTTTCCCTTACTTCGTCGGACTCAAGCCAAAGATTTTCGTGCCCATCGTCAAGTGTCGCGTTTGCCGGTTCATCGACGTCTGTCGAGTCCAACGGCGTCGTGCGATACCACACGTTGCACAGACCATTGAGGTCGCCGATGGCGACGGGGGTTTCGATTGAGACGAATCTCGCCGTATCGTCCTCGGCACACTCAAGATCATCGGTAATCGTAAACTCATCAACCCAGGTAGTTGAATCGTTTCGAGCGTCGATGGTATAGGAGAAAAGCCCATCCGTATTGGTTTGCATCGCGGCACGGTTTTTACCATCGCCGTTAGCCAACAGGCACTTTTCGATAGGTTGGACAAGTTCCTGACGCTTGTCGACCTGCCCCTTGATCTCGATGGGCGCATCCTTCATCGCGACGGATTGGACTTCTCCCGTATCCTTAATTTCAAACGTTATCTCCTCGGCAAGGTCATAGGTCCGCGGAGACATCATTTCGCGCAACGAGTAGGTGCCGGGTGCAAGATGTTCGACGCGGTGTGGCTTGTCGGATGAGGTCCAGGAGTCTATTTCGGTTTTATCGGGACCATATAAGGTGAGCTGTGCGCCTTCCACTTCCTGCTCACCGCTTGCATCGACCTTGGAGATATCAACCTTGGTGTAATCGTCGGATACGTTAAGCCGTGCTTCTACAACGGGTGTTTTCTGGTCGGCATAAGTAAGGTCGACAATATGGGTTGTCCGATCGAGCAAGAAGCCTGCCGGCGCTTGAGTCTCGACAACCTCGTAGCGTGCGGTGCCAGATCCCAGCGGGAGGTTGTCCGCGCGTGCTTCTCCAGTTTCATCCGACGTGACGGTCGCGACGGTCTCACCGTCGAGCGCGGCAATGCTACCGTCGGGGCGCACGATATCACCCGAGGCACGGATCTCAAAGACGGCGCCCGCGAGGCTGCTACCGTCTACGGCATCGGTTTTAACGATCCTGATGTTTCCGGTCGCGGCGCGGTCATAATACGAGGCGATTGCAACGGGCGTTAGGTTCATGTCGGCGGGTATGTTTACCTCGATCTCTTCGCCGACAAGATAGGGCTCTTTGGCCGAGGTTTCGCGTACATAATAGGTGCCCGGCACGAGCGATTCGGGCAGTGTGACGGTCCCGGTCGCGTCAGTCGTAAAAGTGTCCATTGCGTTATGTGCTGGATACCAGCAAGTTTGTGAGACAGGTTCGTGATTGCTGTCGAGGAGTTGGAAGGTGAATCCGGCTAGTGGAACAGAAGCGCCTGTTTGGGCATCGCGTTTTACAATCTGGAGATGCGTCGACAGAGCGTGGTTGTCCACGATATATTGAAGCTCGGCGCCGTTGGAAATCTGATTGGCCTCGACGGTCCATTCCCCTGCACGTTTAAAACCCTCGGGGACGGTTTCCGGAACCTCGCGAACCGTGTAGCCGGCGCGGTCGTATGGGATGGCTCCGTGGACACCGGCGGGTCGCTTGCCTGCGCCGAACCATGCTTCGGGCTGATCTTTGGTGGAGGCAAAGCCATAGACGTTTGTGGTCAGTGTGCCAACAACCTGCTGAGAGCTGTTGCTGACAACCTCAAAGACAACACCTTCCGCCGGCTGCTCCAGGCCGGATTGGGCGCTATTGCCGTAATCCTTGAATTTGGAAATCTCAAGGTTAAACGCAATGGGGATATCGGAAACGCGAGATTCGATCTCGACCACGCCTGAATCGCCGAGCTGGTCGGCTCCAACGGTATAGGTCCAGCTGTCGTTGGATGGCAGGTAGCCCTCGGGGGCTTTTGATTCGTAGATGGTAAAGGTTCCTAAGGGGACATCGGCGAGGGTGGCCCGACCGCTTTCGTCGGTCGTGAGGATTTGTGCCCATCCAGGGGTTGATTGCGACACACACGTGAACTCTGCTCCTGCGAGCGAAGCTCCCACCTGGTGGCCGGCATTCGTCGCGGCATCGAGTTTTACGATACGCAGGTTGATGGTGCCGGGCTGTTCATCAATGGCGACCCGCCCGCCGTCATTCCCCGTGGTAAAGGCAATACGATCGTGGCGGGGGACATAGCCGGCCGGCGCCTTCGTTTCAACTAGGTAGTATGCCGTGTTGGGCAGAAGTGTTGCTTGCGCTCGACCGTTGCTGTCCATCTTGATGGTGCCGACACGCGCGCCGCTGGCGCTCTCAAAAATATCGAATGTTGCCCCGGTAAACTGATAGGTATTGTTTCCGCTGGTAATAACGGTGTTAGCAGACTGCTTTTGGAAGGAAACAGACACCGCCGGCAGTACATAGAGCATGTCTTGACGTTTGCTGCCGCCCGATACGGCCCCTAGATAGCGTCGCGCGCGGTGCGGAGCGGCTTTGATGCTTCCTGATTGTGCGCTGTCGTGGAGCCACCGCGCAGCCGCCACGACTTCATTGTCGGCGGTAAAGTGTCCGCTCTTGGTTTTACCCTGAGCGGTCGTGTAGGAGTAGGTGCCGTCGACATGGGTAGTGCCGTTGAGCATCCATACGGCAAGCTGGGTGGCGGCGCGGGCGCGATCGGGTGAAAGATGGTAACCGCCAAACGACGTGGTGGTGGGATATCCGTGACAAACGATTGCCGCGAACTCGTCGTCGAGCCACACCCAGCCTTGATCAAAGTTGAGCCATGGGCCGCCCGGTTTGGTGGGGCCGGGGCGCTCCTGGTTCATGCAGTAGGCAATCGAGGTGTCTTGAGCTTCATACTTGCCGATGAAGAAGGGCCCACAATCATCGCTAATAGTGCGGAAGCCGAGCTGGTCGTAGCCATCGACGGCAAATGCGGCTCCCGGTGCCAGACAGCCGAAAAGTAGGAAGAGGAGCAGGAGCAGCGGACCTGTTGCGATTGCGCTGTGGACAGAGTGCGTGGGTGCGTTGGACATGGCTGCTCCTATCCCTCGTGCGTCGCACGGGGAGGCTGCGACGCGTAGGATGAGGCTACCCCCGAGGTTCATGCGGGTAAGTACCGGAGCCTGACCAAAAGCTTGCCCAATTCCTGACAAATTGAGCTCAAATACAACAATCAAGCAAAAGTGCAGGTAGAAGATAGGGAGAACAGGAAGTCAAAGGTCCTCGTCTCCACAATTGACGCGATTTTCAAACGAATCTCCACAGCTAAAACAAGCATCACCACCCTTGTATCGAACAAGACAACCGCGTTATACTAGCCAACACACAAGCGGGCATCGCCAAGTGGTAAGGCATCAGCTTCCCAAGCTGACACTCGCGGGTTCGAATCCCGTTGCCCGCTCCAGTAAAAAGCACAAGCACGGTAGCGTTACGTTGCCGTGCTTTTTACTACCAAGTGCCGGGATTCGAACCCGGCAGGGTGC
>ULZT01030715.1_pt1 | contig 15002 bp, 16 predicted proteins | sample 1963371 | NCBI WGS metagenome assembly ULZT01 (sample SAMEA4835897, study PRJEB28245) | human gut metagenome | biome: gut microbiome; material: fecal sample | place: Denmark | collected 2008
AGCAACTGAAAAATTATTTTGCAATTCAAAAGGCTTTCATAGCAGTGGCAAGCAAATCAATGACTGACAATCAAGAAATTTCGGGACAATGCCCTATGACATTATCCCAGTTGACAATCATCGACAAACTGGAACTTGTCGGGGCAAAGCCCCTCCATCTTGCTACGCAAGACCGTTCTGTCGCTTAAAAGCCCCACTGGGGCTTTCATTGTTCTGCTTCGCTCCACAAACGCGAATTCTTCAATTCTTTTCAATTCCATCTGGCATATGATCTTTCTCAGTTATCTTGCGAATAACCCGGCATGGATTTCCAGCTGCCAGACTATAAGGTGGAATATCTCTTGTTACAACGCTTCCTGCACCAATTACACACCCTTCTCCTATGGTGACACCACCGCAAACAACTACATTCGATGCCAGCCAACAATTATCTTTTATAGTGATTGGTTTCGCATATTCAAGATTATAAAAACTGCCATCTTCTCTCTTTCGGATATTGCGTTCTTCCGGTAATAATGGATGCATAGGAGTCGCCAATGTAACATTGGGACCAATCATCACATTATCGCCTATGTGTATTTCACATACATCTAAACATGTAAAATTAAAATTAGCAGAACTGAGTTTTCCAAAGAAAGTATTACATCCGTAATCAAAATAAACAGGTGCCTGCAAATACGGAAGTTCCTCTGTTGTTGGCAGTAATTTTCGCAATATCTTTGCTTGCTCTTCTGGCTGATCTTCATCTGTCGAATTGTATTTTCTTGCTAATTTACGTGCATTCAGGCGTAATTGCTCCAATTCTTTATCCGTTGGATCATATAACTCCCCACTTAGCATTTTTTCTCTTTCAGTCATTTCCAATGGCCTCCCAATTCCGAGTTGTCGCTCTCAGTATAGCAACTGAAAAATTATTTTGCAATTCAAAAGGCGTTCGTGGGCATCGGCCATGTCTGCAAAATGGTACAGTTGTTCATCGTCCGTGTTTCACGTTTTTCTCAAAAAATTAAAAGTGCGAACAAAAATTTTGTTAAAATGTATTGCATATAATTTCGTGTTAATGTATAATGATTTTGTGAATATTCGCCTGCTGCTTTGATGTGAGAGGGTTATCCTATGAAACATTTGCAGAAGCTTGTTCCCATTGTCCTCGCATTTGTTTTGGCGTTGAGCCTCAGCCTGACTGCCTTAGCAGAAGAAGACTATGGGCAGGAAGTTACGGGAAATGATAATCTGTTCCAGAATAATGAAGCCCAGACTACATTCAGCGTCGTTGCAGTACCGGAAAATCTTTCTGCAACAGTTCCTCTCAATGTCACTTTTGCAGTCAAACGCAATGGTGATTTTGTTTGTCCAGGGGGCTATGCAATTACCAATACGGGCTCTGAAATTTTTCATGTTTCGGATATCCGCGTAACCATGCTCGATGCAGCATATTCTTTTGTAGAGAGTGATGAGAATTTGCAGGATCGGCAGATTTATCTGACGATGACTGGAACAAATCCGGGCATTATGAGTCCTATTTCGGATACGATTACCTTTGTGTCTGGGAGTGATAATACAAAACAATCGTTTGGTACAGAGCCCACGACATATAACACCTGGAACGTCGATCAGGGCGGAAAAATTGAATTTGAGTTTAAGGGAAAAGTGAATGGCATCAGTGCGGAGTGGGCCAACAAGCAGGAACTCTTCACGATTGCGTATACCATAGAGCCAGGCGAGATATATGGGCCAAATTCAAAAGGATAAACTGTTTCCACCGGAGCGGGGGCTCGCCCGCCCCGGTGTTTTTATCGTTTGAGAAAGTGGGTGCATTGGATGCGGGAGTATCACAAACAAGTCCTCCTTGGCCTGAAATTTCTCCTGTCCCGTGGGCTTCCGCTGGTGCTGGTTTCTGCCGCGACGGCAGGTGTTTTCCTGCTGAAGACGCCGAACAGCGCAAAGCAGGCCTTTGCTCCGGGAGCCCGTGACCCCAATGCAACGGTAGGTCAGTACGAGGGAAAGTCGGAGGCGGAGATTCAGGCAGAACTGGACAAAGTCGTGCAGGAAGGGATGTTCAACATCTCCATCAACCCGGATATCCGGATGACCAGCGGCAGAGCGGAAGCGGAGCTGCGGGTGGAAAATATTCCGGCCAATCACCATCTGATGAGCGTCACTCTGAGCCGGGATGATACCGGGGAGGTGCTGTATGCCTCCGGCCTCATAGAACCGGGATATCACATTCAGGCGGTGCCGCTGGAGACAGTCCTGCCCGGCGGCAGCTATACGGCAACAGCACTGTTTACAGCATACGATCTGGAAACGGAACAGCCCGCCGGACAGGCTGCGGCAAGAGTCCGGATCACAGTAGCAAAGTGAGAAAACGAGCCATTTACAGTTGTACTTGTAAATGGCTCGTTTTCGTTGATGTTATTGCCCTCTCGCAATCTCCTGCAACTTCCGCTGATCCAGCACCTCCACGCCGCCACGGTAGAGGCGCACCCAGCCCTCCTGCGCGAAATATTTCAGCAGGCGGCTGACCACCTCGCGGGCGGAGCCCATATAGCGGGCCATCTGGTCGTGGGTCATGCGGACATTGCTGCCGCCGGTCTTGGCCAGCTCGTCGGTGAGGAAGATGGCAAGGCGGCGGTCGGCGCTCATAAACAGAATTTGCTGCATCGTCCACATGGTATCCGAGAAGCGCTCCGCGGTCATCTGGTAGGCAAAGCAGCGGACGTGAACATTCTGCTGCATCAGGCGGCGGAACGTTCCAGCGCCGATGCAGTAGGCCTCGGTGTCCTCCTCGGCGTCGATGTACAGATCAAAATTGACCGAATCCATGACACAGGAGGCCGAGAGGATGCAGACCTCCCCCGGGAAGAGGCGGTAAAGGGTCACGTCCCGGCCATCCTCGGAGAGGAGATAGGCTCGCAGCTGGCCGGTGCGGAGGAGCAGGATGCCCACGCAGCTTTCCACGGGGCTGTGCACCCGCTCCCCTTTTTTGTACTTGACCGGCCGGGTGGTGCGGCAGAGAAACTCCTGCTCCTCCGGGGTCAGCTGCTCCCAGAACGGGAAGCCGCAGGCCAGGCAGTCCGGGCAGACAGGGGACTTTTTATCCAATTCCGGCATGATTCATCCTTTCCGCAGGGCCTTGGCGGCCTCGCTGCCCGCAAGGGCACCCTCGTACACGGCCTTGGCGACCTGCAGCAGGCCGCCGGTGCAGTCGCCTGCCGCGTAAAGGCCGGGCAGAGTGGTCATCATGTGCTCATCGGTAACGATGCGGTTCCCGTCCACTTCGGCCCCCAGCTTGCGGGCCAGAGCGGTGCTGCCTGCCACGCCCAATGCGACGAACACGCCATCCAGTGCCACAGTCTCGCCGCCTGCCAGCTGGACGCCGGAGACCCGCTGTTCGCCCAGAATGGCTTCTACTTTTTCGGGGCGGACAGCCACTTCTGCTGGGAACTCCGCGGTCAGAGGCTGGCCGTTGGCCAGCAAAGTGACGCTTTTTGCCACCGGGAGCAGTGCCTGCGCTTCATGCAGGGCATACTCGCCGCTGCCCAGCACAGCCACATCTTTGCCACGGTAGAAAAACGCGTCGCAGGTGGCGCAGTAGCTCACGCCGTGGCCCTCCAGCCCGGTCAGCCCTGGGATGCGGGGAGCGGCCCGGGAAGCTCCTGTTGCCAGAATGACGGCGTCTGCCGGGTAATCGCCGTCCAGCGTTTCGACCGTCAGCTTATCGGTATAAGTCAGGCCAACGGCCTCGGCGGTGACGAATTTCACGCCTACAGCCCTGGCACCCTCCATGCCCCGGCGCTCCAGCTCTGCCCCCGAGATGGGCTCGGCAAAGCCGTAGTAATTCTGGATGAGCTCGGCGCGGTCCAGGGCGCCCGGGCCCTTGGTCAGGATGGTGGTGTCCACGCCTGCCCGCGCGGCGTACAGTGCAGCCGATACGCCTGCCGGGCCGGAACCGATAATGACAATGTTCGACATTTATATTCTCCTTTTCAGGTCCGATGTTTGCTTACACCTCTATTATACACAAAATCTGCCCGTTTTCCGTGACTGAGTTCCAAAAAGTTTTGGATTGTGTTATACTGGTTCCATGATTTGAATTTTCATGGAGGCTTCCATTTTATGTCCAAGCAACGCCTGCTTTTTATCACCACGGGCGGCACCATTGCCAGTGTACGCACGGCCCAGGGGCTCAAGCCCGTCCTTTCCAGCGAGGAGTTGCTGGCCCACCTGCCGGAGCTGCAGGAGCTCTGCTGCCCCGAGACACTGGCCCTGTGCAGCATCGACAGCACCGACCTGGGCCCCGAGCACTGGCTCATGATGGCCCGGGCTGTGCAGGAGAATTACGCCCTCTACGATGGCTTCATCATCTGCCACGGCACCGATACGCTGGCCTACTCGGCGGCGGCCCTTTCTTACCTCATTCAGAACGCCGACAAGCCCATCATCCTGACAGGCGCCCAGCAGCCCATCTCCAATGAGATCACCGACGCCAAGAAAAACCTGCGGGACAGCGTGATCTGTGCGCTGGACTCCGGGAGCCGGGGCGTGATGGTGGTGTTCGGCGGGCATGTCATCGCGGGCACCCGCGCCAAAAAGAACAAGACCATCAGCTATGACGCCTTTGCGTCGGTCAACTTCCCGGCGCTGGCGCTGGTGCAGGGCGACCGGCTGGTGCGGTATGTCCCCTCTCCCTGGCCCACCGGCCCGGTGGAGTTTGGCCGGGCGCTCAACCCCAAAGTCTTTCTGCTCAAGCTGACTCCCGGCCTGAGCCCCGAGCTGATCCCGGCCATCTTTCAACATTACGACTGTGTGATCGTGGAAAGCTTTGGCGTGGGCGGCATCCCGCAGCGGCTGATGGACGCCTTTGCCGAGGGGTTGGGCGACTACGACCAGACCCACAAAATCCTGATCCTGACCACTCAGGTCACCTACGAGGGCAGCGATGTGGGCATTTACGAAGTGGGCAAACGGGTCAAGAACCGCTTCCGTTTCCTGGAAGCCCATGACATGACCATTGAGGCGGTCATCACCAAGGTGATGTGGCTGCTGGCCCAGAACTGCGAGAGCTTCGACCAGCTTCAGCAGCGGTTCTACCGTCAGATCAATTTTGATACATTTTATCATTGATCGGTTGGCAGCAAAAAAGGACACGGCAGCGCGCCGTGTCCTTTTTGCGGTACAAACGTTAAAATACAAGCTGCACCAGCAGCACATAGCAGAGCGTGCCGCCTGCAATGGATGCCAGTGTTTCGTGCTTCCACTTGTGGAGCGCGATGGTCACGCCGATGGCGATGGCCTCCGGGATGCCGTGGCTGCCCGTAAAGACGCTGACGCCTTTGAGGCAGTAGATGATGAGCATTCCAAAGATGGCGGCGGGCAGCACCCGCCCCAGATACCGGACGACTTCCGGCGGCTGCTGGTCCTTGGACGAGAAGATCAGGAACGGCAGAAACCGGGTGAGCATGGTGGCTGCCGTGCAGGCGGCAATGGTGATGCCAAACTGGACTCCGCTCATGGGGCCACCTCCTCGGTTTTATCAGCCTGCTCAATGGGCTTGCGCAGCACGAGCAGCAGCACCAGAATGCAGATCATGGACGGGATCAGAAAACTGCCGGAGCCAAACACCAGCAGGCAGACAAACGGCACCGCCAGCCCGATGAAGCCGGAGTAGTGCTGCTTTTCTTTCTCCCACTGGTTGAGGAAGATGACCACGAACATGGCTGTCATGACAAAATCCACGCCCTCGGTGCTGAACGGCAGGATGGAGCCCACCGCTGCCCCCAGAAAAGCGCTGGCCACCCAATAGATCTGCTCCAGCAGGGTGATGAAGAACATGAACCACCCACGGTCTACCCCCTCGGGCGGCTCGGCCGAACAGGTGATGGAAAACGTCTCGTCGCTCATGGCGTAGATCATGTAAAAGCTGCGCAGGCCGTAACCCTGATAGCGCTCCAGCATGGTCAGGCCGTAGAACAGGTGCCGGGCCTGGATCATGAGCGCCATCAAAAAGGCAGAGAGGGGCGAAAAGCTGCCCAGCAGCAGGGAGGCCAGCACAAATTCCAGGCTTCCGCCGTATACCACGGTGCCCATCAGGGGCGGCAGCCAGATGGGCAGGCCCAACGACTGCACATAGATGCCGTAGCCTAGCCCCAGCACAAAATACCCCGTCAGCACCGGAATGGTTTGGGGGAACGCGGCTTTCAGCGCCGCCAAAACCGCCCCGGAGGAATCGCGGGACGGGGTCAAAACGGTTTGATTCGTCTGTTGCATTTTATTCAACCCTCCAATCTAGTATTATAACAGGTTTATCCTGCTTTGCAAGAGGCGGTTTCCGGATGCAAAACACCCCCGCTGAAAGCTTTTGGAAAGCTCCCGGCGGGGGTGTTGTATTTTGATGAGAAAGGGGATCTTAGGCTTCGTTCTTTTTGGCAAGGTCTTTGATGTAGAGGGCACGGGTGGCGTTGAGGACGGCGATGATCATGACGCCGACATCGGCGAAGATGGCCGTCCACATGCTGGCGATGCCCAGCGCGCCGAGGATGAGGCAGATGCCCTTGACGCCCAGCGCAAAGACGATGTTCTGGTACACGATGCCGTTGGTGCGGCGCGCGATCCGCATGGCCAGAGCGATCTTGGCCGGGTCGTCGTCCATCAGAACAACGTCCGCGGCCTCAATGGCAGCGTCGGAGCCCAGAGCACCCATGGCAATGCCGATGTCCGCACGGGACAGAACAGGGGCGTCGTTGACGCCGTCGCCCACAAAGGCGAGGTTCTCTTTGGGCTGCTTGGAGGCCAGAAGCTTCTCGATCTGATCGACCTTGTCGCCCGGCAGCAGGCCAGCGTGGTACTCATCCAGGCCCAGCTCGGCGGAAACGGCTTTTGCCACCGGCTCGGCGTCGCCCGTCAGCATGACGGTCTTGCGGACACCGGCCTGTTTCAGGCCCTTGATGGCCTGTGCGCTGTGGGGTTTGACCACATCGGCAATGAGCAGGTAGCCTGCATACTTGCCGTCAATGGCCACATGAACGATGGTGCCGGCCTCCGTTACAGCAGGGACGGTCAGGCTCAGCTTTGCCATCAGGCGGGCATTGCCGCAGGCCACAGCTTTGCCGTCCACCTTGGCCGTAACGCCGTAGCCGCCAAGCTCCTCCACGTCGGTGACGCGGCTCTGGTCGATCTCTTTGCCATAAGCGGCCTTGATGCTCAGGGAGATGGGATGCTTGGACCAGCTCTCGGTCAGGGCCGCGGCCTCCACCAGAGCGTCCTGCGAGGTGCCCTCCGTGGGATAAATGCCGGTGACTTTAAAGGTGCCTTGCGTCAGGGTGCCGGTCTTATCAAAGACCACCACACCGGTACGGGCCAGCTCTTCCAGATAGGTAGAGCCCTTGACGAGGATGCCGCAGGCGGAAGCGCCGCCAATGCCGCCGAAGAAGCTCAGAGGGATGGAGATGACCAGCGCGCAGGGGCAGCTGATGACGAGGAACGTCAGGGCGCGGTAGATCCAGTCGCCAAAGCGGGCGGGCTGGCCCATCAACAGCAGAACGATGGGCGGCAGGAATGCCAGTGCCAGAGCGCCGTAGCAGACAGCGGGGGTGTACACCCGGGCAAAGCGGGTGATGAAGTTCTCGGCCCGGGCTTTCTTCATGCTGGAGTTTTCCACGAGGTCCAGAATTTTGGAGACGGTGGATTCGCCAAATTCCTTGGTGGTCTGAATCTTCAGCAGGCCGGTGACGTTGACACAGCCGCTGATGACCTCATCCCCGGCCTTGACGTCCCGGGGCAGGCTCTCGCCGGTGAGGGCGGCGGTGTTCAGGGCCGAAGTGCCCTCCAGAATGATGCCGTCAATGGGGATGCGCTCGCCGGGCTGGACCACGATGGTGGTGCCGATCTCGACCTCATCCGGGTCTACCTGTTCCAGCTTGCCGTCCTCGCCCTCAATATTGGCGTAGTCCGGGCGGATGTCCATCAGGCTGGAAATGCTCTGGCGGCTCTTGCCCACGGCCACGCTCTGGAACAGCTCGCCGATCTGATAGAAGATGATAACGGCGCAGCCCTCAACATAATCGCCCAGGGCAAAGGCACCCACGGTGGCAACCGCCATCAGGAAGCACTCGTCAAAGGGCTGGCGGTTCTTGATGCCCTTGAGGGCCTTGCGGAGCACGTCCCAGCCGACCACCAGATACGGGATGCAGTACAGCGCCAGCTCCACCGGCGTGGGGAAGCTGGGCAGCAGTTTCAAAATGGCCACAAGGATCACCGCTGCGATGATCTGCTTGAGCATTTTCTTTTGTTTTTTGTTCATCTCAGTCTCTCCTTTTGCGCGGATCTCAGCACGGGTTTTCAGGGGGGAGTTTTCGTCCGATTCCACCTGTTTTCCACAGTAAGTGGGCTTTTCCACGTTTTCCCCCGCCTTTTCCACAGACTTTTCCCGACAAAAAGAGGCTGTTTGGCGTCTCTTTTTGCACTTTTCCGCAAGAAATGTTGAAAACCAGGTGGAAACTGTGGAAAACCTGTTTCTTTTTCCACAAAAGCGTTCCGCTGTATAAAAAGGCCCCTCCCGGGGGAGGGGCTCCGAGGTTCCGGAAGATCAGATGCCGAAGATCTCGCAGTCGTCCTCCACTTTCTTGCAGGCGGTCAGCACTTCCTGCATGGTGGCCTTGGGGTCTGCACCCTCAGCAAACTCCACGTTCATCTTCTGGGTCATAAAGCTGACAGTTGCCTTTGCCACGCCGGAAACGGTGTTGGCAGCGTCTTCCATCTTGGCGGCGCAGTTTGCGCAGTCCACTTCGATCTTGTAGGTCTTCTTCATCGTAAGTACCAGCCTTTCTCATTCTTCAATATGATCCATCCCCATGGAGAGGATGCTGCGCACATGGTCATCGTCCAGTGCGTAGTAAACAGTTTTGCCCTCCCGGCGGAACCGCACCAGTTTGCAGTCCTTGAGCACCCGGAGCTGATGGCTCACGGCGGACTGGCTCAGCTGCACCGCGTTGGCGATGTCCTGCACGCACAGCTCGTTATCGTGGAGTGCGTACAGGATCTTGATGCGGGTGGAGTCGCCAAATACCCGGAACAGGTCGGCCAGCTCGTAGAGCACCTCGTCATCGGGCATATCAATAGGCTGCGCGGCGGGGGCGCTTTTCTTTTCGGGTTCCTGCTGCGGCATCTGGACATCTCCTCTCGGGTTGGCTTTATATGAACGTTTGTTCATGTGTTCATGATAGCATGGGGAGAGGCTCCTGTCAAGGGGTTTGGAGAAGAATTTTTCTGGAATTTCAAAAAAGATATTTTTTGCCCCAATACGCAAAAAAGTGGCATTTTTATTTTGCAAAAAGGGTGCGGTTTCGAGGCCTCAAATCCAGCTTGCTGCTGCTTGACTTTCCACCGCATCCTTGCTATAATACAAATAGAAAAGGCACTGCGACAAGCGGTTAGCCCTTTAAGTAGAACAGCTGAGCAAAGCTCGAACCGTCACCGTGCCGGGTGGCGGTTCATTTTTTTACTCTGATCGTAAAAGTGAATCCAAAAAGATGGAACGTCAAAGTAATAGGCATATGCTTCACCCCCTTTTCAGTGGGATGAAGAGCCGAACCGCCTGCCGTTGTATGCAGTGCCTTGCTGCCATTTCGGACAGCTTCTTTAGCGTATCATAATTTTTGACAAAAAGCAACCAGATGAGGTTGCTTCTATTTTTTTTGATGAATATCCCACGGCAGATACATCCCCGCCAGCACCAGGGCCACGGCGGGGAGAAAGCCCAGGAGATACCACTGTTCCCCAAACCACTGGGTAAACAGCGCCGTCACCGGGCTGCTGGTGGGGCCGTTCAGAAAGTAAAAGTTTGTGTACAGCACTTTATTTAAAAAGTAAATGGGCAGCGCCGAGCCAAACAGGAATGCCAGCACCGCCGGGAGCCGCCGCACCTGCGGGCGGAACCCGCCTGCTACCAGCAGAACCGGGTAAAGCACCAACAGCCCATGGAGGGTAACAGAATGCAGGTTGATGAGGCTCCACGCCTTTGTCCCCAGCCAACCGGGGCAGAGCAGTGCAATGGCGGCCCCCGGTGTGCAGAGGGCGTAGAGCTCCTCTTTGCACCAGTCCTTTCCGGTCAGGGTGCAGGTTGTGCAGAGGAAAATATGGATGCTGCACAGGTGGAGAGGCAGGTAGCTCCAGTTCCACTGCCCGGTGGCCAGCATGGCAATGACCAGCACGGCTTCATCTGCCAACAGCAAAACCGTAACGCCCCACAGGATGCGCCGCCGGGTGCGTTCCGGGCTGCGGCGGTACCAGCGGGCTGTCAGCAGGATGCAGACCGCCACCGCCTCCAGCTCTCCCAGGTGCACCGCTCCAAACAGCGGATAGCCCTGATACCCCGGGCCATACCGCCGGGCGATCATTTCATACGACATCCAGAACTCACTCATCTGCTCCACCGCCTTTTTTGCCTTTATTATGGGCTCGTTCGATCCAAAAGGAAAGTGTTTTGGCGGAAAAATCTCCAAAACAGGTGCACAGCGGCGCAAAATGTGGTATTCTACTGTTGGTTCGTAAATCCATGTCGTTTCGACATCTTACACAAAAAGAAAAGGAGAATTTTTATGACTCTGACAACTGGAATCCACGGCGAGCAGTCCGTGGCTGTGACCAACGAAAACACCGCAAAAACCATGGGAAGCGGCACGCTGGATGTGTTTGCGACTCCCGCTCTGGTGGCACTGGCCGAGAAGACCTGCTGGATGAGCGTGGCCGAGGCTCTGGATGAGGGCTGCGGCACCGTGGGCACCAAACTGGAGCTGGAGCACACGGCCCCCACTCCCGTGGGCATGACCGTGACCTGCGAGAGCGAGCTGGTGGCCGTGGAGGGCCGCAAGCTGGTGTTCAAGGTTTCGCTCCACGACGAGAAAGGCCCCGTTGGCGGCGGCACCCACGAGCGCTTTGTCATCAACAACGCCAAGTTTGCGGCCAAGGCCGAGAGCAAAAAGAATTAAACCTCTCAGTCGAACTTCGCTCGCCAGCCGTTCCCCTTTCGGCACTTGCGTGCCACCTCCCCCGGCCGGGGGAGTCTTTCCTACCAGGGGAGCCTTTGGCAAATAGATCAACTTTCATCCGACTGCCAAGGCCTCCCCTCGACAGGGGAGGTGGCATCGCGTGAGCGATGACGGAGAGGTTCCAGTTCCAGCGGCGGCGGGTCGGCCCGCAGGGCCTCCTGCTCGGCTTTCTGCTGGGCCTCCCACAACAGGCGGGCGGCCTGCTCGCTGGCGCGGAACAGCTCAAAATACAACGCTTTATAATCCGGCGCGGCAAACACCCCCTTTCTTCCTTTCTGGGGGATAGTCTGCCCCGCCGCACCCCAAAACAAACCTGATCTTCAAGAGGAATCATTTTCATGAAAAAGAACAATCTCTCCTGGGTGGGCGCTCTGCTCGTCTTCGGCCTGCTGTTGTGGTGCACGTCTGCCACACCGGGCAAGATCGCGGACCCGTCTACTTACACCTGCGCCGTGTACAGCACGGCACTTTCCCTGCTGCCTCCGGTGGTGGCCATCGTGCTGGCCCTGAACACCAAGGAGGTCTACACTTCCCTGCTGGTGGGCATTGCCACCGGTGCCCTGCTTTACGCCAACGGCAACCTGGAGCTGGCCCTGACCACCCTGTTCTTCAATGAGGACGGCGGCATGGTGTCCAAGCTGTCCGACAGCAGCAATGTGGGGATCCTGGTCTTCCTGGTCATGCTGGGCATTCTGGTGGCCCTGATGAACAAGGCCGGCGGCAGCGCGGCCTTTGGCCGGTGGGCCTCCACCCATATCCACACCCGGGCCGGGGCACAGTTTGCCACCCTGCTGCTGGGGATCATGATCTTTGTGGACGACTACTTCAACTGCCTGACCGTCGGCTCGGTCATGCGCCCGGTCACCGACCGTCAGAAAGTCTCCCGCGCCAAGCTGGCCTACCTGATTGACGCCACGGCGGCCCCCGTCTGCATCATTGCGCCGGTGTCCAGCTGGGCTGCTGCTGTTACTTCCTCGGTGCCCGAGGGCTCCGGCATCAACGGCTTTACCATGTTCCTGCGCACCATCCCGTATAACTATTACGCCATCCTCACCATGGTCATGAGCCTGTTCGTCATCTTTACCGGGACGGACTACGGCCCCATGAAGCTGAATGAGACCAACGCCATGAACGGCGACCTCTTCACCACCGAGGACCGCCCCTACGGCGACGATGTGGACGACGGCACCGACACCAAGGGCCATGTCATCGACCTGGTGGCCCCGGTCATCGTCCTCATTGTGGCCTGCATCTTTGGCATGGTGTACACCGGCGGCTTCTTTGAGGGCACCGATTTCATTACCGCCTTTGCGGACTGCAACGCTTCCATGGGCCTTGTCATGGGCAGCAGCATTGCCCTGCTCTTTACCTTTGTGTTCTACCGCGTGCGGGAAGTGATGACGTTCCAGGACTTTGCCGCCTGCATCCCCGAGGGCTTCAAGGCTATGGTCAGCCCCATGCTGATCCTGACCCTCGCCTGGACGCTGTCCGGCATGACCGGCCTGCTGGGTGCAAAATATTACGTCGCCAACCTGCTGGGCGGCTCGGCCGCGGCGCTGCAGTATCTGCTGCCGGTCATCATCTTTGTGGTAGCCGTCTTCCTGGCCTTTGCCACCGGCACCTCCTGGGGCACGTTCTCCATCCTCATCCCCATCGTCTGCCATGCATTCCCGGAGGGAGAGATGCTGGTCATCTCCATTGCGGCCTGCCTGTCCGGTGCCGTCTGCGGTGACCACTGCTCCCCCATCTCCGACACCACCATCATGGCCTCGGCTGGTGCCCATTGCAGCCATGTGAACCACGTTTCCACCCAGCTGCCCTATGCGCTGACGGTGGCCGGCGTCTCGGCGGGCTGCTATGTCCTCACCGGCCTGTCGGAGGCCGTGCTGGGTGCCCGGGCCAATTTGGTCAGCTCTCTGGTACTGTTGGGCGTCGCCATTTTCCTGGAGCTTATCGTGTTGAGCGTCATCCGGGTGCGGACGGGCCACGGCAAAAAAGTTGTTCGCTGAAAATTTTGCGACAAGCGTTGATTTTTTCCTCCAAAACGTGATATACTAAAAGAAATTGAGTTAATTTGTCACAAGGAGGGCGTTCATCTTGCTGGAAGAAGTGTTTCAGGAAGTCTACACCAAGTTCAAACTGCATTTTTACCAGAGCGTGTTCCAGCGCTTTGCGACCCGGGAGGCGACCCTGACCACGGTGGAGTCGTTCTGCATGGAGGGCATCATGGCCATGGGAGAGCCCACCATTGCCGAGTTTTCCCGGATGATGGGCATTTCCACCCCCAATGCCGCTTATAAGATCGGCAGCCTGGTCCGCAAGGGTTATGTGGAAAAGATCCAGTCCACGGTGGACCGCCGGGAGTACCATCTCCGCCCCACACAGAAGTATATCAACTACTACAACATCAGCTATTCCTACCTGCACACCGTCATTGAGCGTGCCAGGGAGCGGTTCTCCCCGGAGGACTGCAAAAAGCTGGAGGAAATGCTCTCGGTGGTCAGTCATGAGCTGATGCCCGAGATGGATATGCTGACCCGTGTTCAGGCCGAGGCCCCGGAGCGTGTCGCGGAGGATGAGAAGACCAACGCATAAAAGCCGCAAACAAAAAATCCATCGCTGTCAAAAACAGCGATGGATTTTTTTGTTCCAGAAATACGCTCAGACGTTCGCCGCGCCCCGATCGAGAATTTTATCGAACCGGGACAGGAACGTGAACACCGTGATACTGGCCGCCATGATGTCGCTGACGGGCTCCGCGAGGAAGACCGCGAACACCGGGTCCGGCAGGAGGTGCGGCAGGAGGAAGATGAGCGGGATGAGGAGAATGAGCTTGCGCAGGCAGGCCAGCAGGAGGCTGACCTTGGCCTGCCCCAGCGCCATAAAGCTCTGCTGGCAGGCGATCTGAACGCCCATGGCAAAGATACCGGCCATGTAGATGCGCATAGCCCAGGTGGTGTACTGGATGAGGGGGACGTCGGAGGTGAAGATGCCGGCTACCAGCCCGGGCACCAGCATCATCCCCAGCCAGAACAGGGTGGTGTACCCGAAGCAGAGGGTGAACTGGAAACGGAACGCCTCTTTCACACGGGCCTTGTTGCCCGCGCCAAAGTTGAAGCTCATGACCGGCTGGCCGCCCTGGCAGATGCCCTGAATGGGCAGGGTACAGAGCTGGGACACGCTGGTGATGACGGTCATGGCACCCACGGCCACATCGCCGCCGTACCGGGCCAGGCTGGAGCTGAAGCTGATGGAGAGCAGGCTCTCGGTGGAAAGCATCACAAAGGTGGAGATGCCCAGCCCCATCACGGGCAGGATGACCCGGCCCTCGGGCCGCAGATGCTCTTTGCGGAGCCGGAGGATGGTCTTGCTCCCGGTGAGGAAGCGCAGGATCCAGAAGGCACCCACGGCCTGGCTGAGCACCGTGGCAATGGCGGCACCCCGCACGCCCATGTCCAGCACAAAGATGAGGATGGGGTCCAGGATGATGTTGATGACCGCGCCGATGACGGTGGTCAGCATACTGATCTTAGCAAAGCCCTGGGTGGTGATAAAGGGGTTCATGCCCATGACGAGGAGGACACAGACCGAGCCCAGGATATAGATGCGGCTGTAGGCCAGCGCATAGGGCAGGGTGGCCTCGCTGGCACCAAAGAGCCGCAGCAGGATGGGAGCCCCGGCATAGAACCCGATGGTAAGCACCACGGCAAAAAACAGCAGCATGGTAAAGCTGTTGCCGATGATCTTTTCGGCTTCTTCTTTGTTGCCCTGCCCCAGCGCGATGGCCGTGCGGGGCGCACCGCCCGCGCCGATGAGCATGGCAAACGCGTTGAGCAGCATCAGGATGGGGGCAAACAGGCCCACACCCGTCAGCGCCGCCGCGCCAATGCCCGCAATATGGCCGATATAAATACGGTCCACGATGTTGTACAGCAGGTTGACCACCTGAGCCAC
>ULZT01040142.1_pt1 | contig 14859 bp, 11 predicted proteins | sample 1963371 | NCBI WGS metagenome assembly ULZT01 (sample SAMEA4835897, study PRJEB28245) | human gut metagenome | biome: gut microbiome; material: fecal sample | place: Denmark | collected 2008
CCATCGCCCTGCACGCGGCAGGGGAGGTGCTGCCCTCCCGACTGCGCTGGCAGCTGGAACGGGAGTTGCATCTGCTGGCTGGGAATGCCTGAAAGCGGGATTTTCAGAATGCTGGAAAATCTCTTGAGCAGAATCAACAGTTTTTTGCGCGTCAGACTGTGAATGTTGTACCGGGGAATCTTTGCAAAACCTCTTGCAAAAAAATGGCCCCCTGATTATAATACCACTCATGGAAACCGAGACGTCCTGCCCTTTTTCTGCGGCAGGGCGTTTTTATCGGCAAAAATTCAGCAAAGAAAACCGCCCATGGGAGGGGCTATGGTATGACAAAAGATATGACGCAGGGCAGCCCGCTCAAGCTGATCCTTGCCTTTGCGGTGCCGCTGATGCTGGGCAGCCTGTTCCAGCAGTTTTACAACCTGGCCGATACCATCATTGTCGGCCGCTTTGTTGGCGTGGAAGCGCTGGCGGCGGTGGGCAGCGTGGGCGGCCTGAACTATCTGGTGCTGGGCTTTGTCAATGGCATCGCCTGCGGCTTCTCCATCCCCATCTCCTGGACGTTTGGCGCGAAAGATTACAGCCAGATGCGCCGTTACACGGCCAACACGGTCTGGCTGAGCATCGTCTTTGCGGTGGTGCTCACCATCGTGACCGTGGCACTCACCCGGCCCATCCTGGTCTGGACGAATACCCCGGCCAATATCATCGACCTGGCGGACATCTACGTCCGCACCATCTTCTGGGGCATCCCGTTCACCCTGCTTTATAATGTTACCAGCGCTCTCATGCGCGCTCTGGGCGACAGCAAGCGTCCGCTGTATTTTCTGCTGATGGCAAGCTTTCTGAACATCGGCCTCGACCTGCTCTGCATCATCGTCTTCAAAATGGGCGTGTTCGGCGCTTCGTTTGCCACGGTGTTCAGCCAGGCCGTGGCAGGCTTTGGCAGCCTGTGGTACATTGCCCGGCATTACCATGAGCTGCGCTGGTCCAAAGAAGAGGGAAAACTCAGCCGTGATCACTGCCTCAAGCTCTGCAATATGGGCATCCCCATGGGTCTGCAGTGCAGCATTACGGCCATTGGCAGCGTGGTGCTGCAGGGTGCCGTCAACGGTCTGGGCAGTGATATCGTGGCCGCCCAGACGGCCGGCGGCAAGGCCGCACAGTTCCTGTCTGTCCCGCTGGAGAGCATCGGCACGGCCATGACCACCTATGCCAGCCAGAACCTGGGTGCCCACGACCTCAAGCGAGTGAACCGCGGCGTCAACACGGCGCTGGGCATCGGCTGTGTGTACAGCATTGCTTCCTTTATCATCCTCCGCTTTGCGGATAAGCTGCTCATTGGCCTCTTCCTGGACGCCGGCGAGGTGGAGATCATGGCAAACGCCCAGAGCTTCATCTTCTGGAACAGCGTCTTCTACATCCCGCTGGCGGTGCTCATCATCTACCGCTACACCATCCAGGGCCTGGGTTATTCGGGTCTTGCCATGTTTGCGGGCGTTGCTGAGATGGTGGCCCGTGCCATGGTGGGCTTCCTCTTTGTGCCGCTGTGGGGCTACTTTGCTGCCTGCATCGCCAACCCGGTGGCCTGGTTCTTTGCCTGCTTTTTCCTCATCCCGGCGTACTTTGTGGTGCGCAAAAAGCTGATGAATGAAAAAGAAAATCAGCAGGGACACGCGGTGCGGAACAGTCTGTAAACCATAAAATCAAGCCGTTCATCCTCCGGGGTGAGCGGCTTTTTGCTGTGTCGGATTTACAAATCGCCTTAAAAACGTTATACTATAGATAATTGTGCCAGAAACAGGGAGGTGAGCCAATGGAGCAGGAGCTGGAACAACTGGAAGGCACCGTGGAGGACATCATTTATGAAAACACGGACAACGGCTATACGGTGTTCGAGGTATCCGGCGGCGGTGTCATGACCGTGGTCTGCGGCGTGGTAGGTGAGCTGCACGCGGGCGAGACGGTCATCTGCCGGGGCAAATACGAGAACCATGCCACCTATGGCCGCCAGTTCCATGCGCAGGAGTGCGAGACGGACATGCCCAAGGATCTGGAAGCCGTATACGCGTTCCTGGCCAGCCGCTCACTGCCTTATATCGGTGCCCGGACGGCGGACAAGATCCTTGATAAATTCGGTGCCCAGGCGCTGGAGATCATCGCCAATGACCCGGCCCAGCTCACCACGATCCCAGGCATCTCGGCGGATAAGGCCGACCGCATCCAGCAGGAATTCAAGCGGATGTTCGGGATGCGGGAGCTCATCGCCTATCTGGCTCAGTTTGAGATCAGCCCCCGGCGGGCTATGGAGGTCTTCCGCACCTTTGGCCCCGGTGCCATGAACGCCATTGCCCAGAACCCCTATCTGCTCTGCGGGGAGCCGCTGCAGCTGGATTTCCGCCATGCGGACAGCATTGCTCAGTATTACCACATGGCAGGGGACTGCGCCCAGCGGCTGGAAGCTGCCCTCCTGCGCACCCTGCGCCACAACGCGGGCAACGGCCATACCTGCCTGCCTCGGAGCCAGCTGCTGGACACTGCCTCCAATTTCATCCACCAGCCGCCGGAAAAGCTGGCGTCTGCTCTGGACCGCTGCTTGCAGACCGAAGAGCTGCGGGTGAAACTGTACGAGGATGTGCCCTATATCTACCTGCCAGACCTGCTGGACGCCGAGCAGGACATTGCCGACCGGCTGGCCATGCTGACCCGGCGGGGGAAGAATACCGTCCGTGATCTGGATAAAAACATCCAGATCTTGGAGCTGACACAGGGCTTTGCCTATGCACCGCTCCAGAAAGAGGCCATCCGCAAGGCCATGACCGAAAACTGTCTGGTGCTGACAGGCGGCCCCGGCACCGGCAAGACCACCACCGTGAACGCTATTTTGCAGCTGCTGGAAAATCAGGCCGAGCGGGTGGCCCTCTGCGCCCCCACCGGCCGTGCCGCCAAGCGGCTGAGTGAGCTGACGGGCCGCAAGGCTTCCACCATCCACCGCCTGCTGGAGGTGGACTACACAGGCGGCGTGGTCAGCTTCATCCACAACGATAAAAACCTCCTCAAGTGTGACGTGGTCATTCTGGATGAGATGAGCATGGTGGATGTCAAGCTGTTTCAGGCTCTCATTGCGGCGCTGCGGTACAGCTGCCGCGTCATCATGGTGGGCGACGCCGACCAGCTGCCCAGCGTGGGCCCGGGCAACATTCTGGGGGAGGTGGTCCGCTCCGGGCTGGTGCCCACCGTCTGCCTGAACGAGATCTTCCGGCAGGCCAGGCGGAGCCTCATTGTGGAGAACGCCCACCACATCATCTCCAACGAGCCGCTCCAAAAGGGCGGCAAGACGGACGATTTCTTCTTTCTGGAGGCGGACGGCGATGCCGCCCAGAAGCTGGTGTGTGATCTGGTCACCACCCGGCTGCCCCGCAGCTACGGGTTTGACCCCATCCGGGATATCCAGGTGCTCTGCCCTACCAAGCTGGGCCCCACCGGCACCCAGGCGCTGAATGTGGAGCTGCAGAACCTGCTCAACCCGGCCCGGAAAGGAAAACCCCAGCTGCAGAGCGCGGCTCGGGTGTTCCGGGTAGGGGACAAAGTGATGCAGGTGCGCAACAATTATGAGATCGTCTGGCAGAGAGTCGGCGGGGAACAGGGTGTGGGTGCCTACAATGGCGACATCGGCATTGTGGAATCCATCAACACCCGTGACCGCTCGATGGTGGTTCGGATGGATGACCGCCGTCTGGTCTACCCGGCGGAGAACCTCAATGAGCTGGAGATCGCCTACGCGATCACGGTGCACAAGAGCCAGGGCAGTGAGTTCCCGGCGGTCATCCTGCCGGTGGCGCAGGTGCCGCCAAGGCTGTGTTACCGCAACCTGTTCTACACCGGTGTTACCCGCGCCCGCAAATTGTGCATCGTGGCCGGGCGGCGGGATGTCGTCAACCGGATGATGAGCAATGTGCGCCAGAACCTGCGGTACAGCGGCCTTGCCAAACTGTTGGAGGAAGCCCTGCCGTCGGAGCAAGTTACAGTGGAAAAAGCGTAAGCACTATGTTATACTATAAGATGATTTGATTTCCCGGCCCGCGAGGGCGTTTTGATACAGAAAAAGGATTTTTGGGGACGAGAGAAAGGACTTTTGGATTATGGCACAGACAGATATCGGCATTGACCTTGGTACTACCACCATCATCATTGCGCAGGCAGGGCAGGGCGTTGTGCTCAACCAGCCCAGCGTGGTGGCCGTGGATACCCGCAAGAACTCCGTGTTGGAGGTGGGCGACAAGGCACTGGCTATGGTGGGCCGCACGCCTAACTATATTTCCGCGATTTTCCCGCTGAAAGACGGCGTCATCAGTGACCACACCATGACCCGTGAGCTCATCTGCCGCTTCGTCAATCAGGTGTACAGCTCCCACATGGTCAAGCCCCGGGTGGCGGTCTGCGTGCCGGCGGCCATCACCGGCATTGAGAGCGACGCCGTGGTGGAGGCGGTCGTGGCCGCCGGTGCCCGGCAGGTCTACCTCATTGATGAGCCCATTGCCGCGGCCCTCGGCTCCGGCATCGACATTACCGTGCCCGATGGCCGGATGATCATTGATATCGGCGGAGGGACCACGGATATCGCGGTGCTGTCGCTGGGCGGCAAGGTCAAGGCCACCAGTGTCCGGGTGGCGGGCAACCACTACGACGACGAGATTCTGAAGCATGTCCGCAGCAAGTTCAGCATTGCCATTGGCCAGCGCACGGCTGAGGAGCTGAAAAAGCATGTGGCCTGCTGCCCCCAGAAAGCGGATTTCAACGAGACGATGGAGGTCAAGGGCCGCAGCCTGCTCACCGGCCTGCCCGTCCGTGTCAACGTTTCCACCAGCGACCTGTACGAGCCGGTCATGATGCTGAGCGAGCAGATCGGCACGGCAGCCCATCAGGTGCTGGAGAAGACCCCGCCCGAGCTGGCCGGTGATATCTACCGCAACGGTGTGGTGCTGACAGGCGGCGGTGCCCAGCTGCACGGCCTGACCGAGTACCTGAGCCAGGAGCTGAAAGTGGAAGTGACCGTCTCGCCCGACCCCGTCAACTGCGTGGCACTGGGCACGGCCATGAGCCTTGGCATCGGCGATAAGCTGGAGACCGGTTTTACCGATGCAACGCCCCGGATCGGCCGCCGCTGAGAGCCGCTGAGATTGGACAAGATCTTAACAATCCCTTAATATTGAGCATGATTTTTGTTCATAGTTGTTGAATCGGCCCGGAAAATAATGTATAATAAGTTCAAATCGCTTTTGTGATCCGGTTGGTTCCGGAGGACAAAAATACAAACAAAATAGGAGGAAGACCATGGATTTAGGTTTTGATGTGGTCGTGACTATCACCGGTATCGTTCTGGTGTTCGCGATCCTCGTGCTGCTAATGGCCATCATCACGCTGGAGGGCAAGATCTTTGACGCCATGAATGGCAAAAAGGCTGCTGCCAAGGCCGCTCCCAAGGCAGCTGCAAAGCCTGCAGCGCCCGCCGCAAAGCCCGCTGCCGCACAGGCTCCTGCTGCACCCCAGGTGGAGCAGGGCATCCCCGCCGACGTTGTGGCCGCCATCATGGCTGCCATCTACTCGATGGGCAACGGCAAGTATGTGCTCAAGGCAGTGCGCCGCGGCAAAAACGGCTGGGGCAAGGCTGGTGTCAACGACACCACCGCACCTTTTTAACACGGGAGGAAAAATATGACACAGTTTATCAATACTCTGGTCGGTATTTTCCAGAGCTCCGGTTTCGCGCGGTTCGGCGAGCCGGGCGGCTGGCTGTACGCGGTGATGATCTGCGTGGGCTGCTTTTTGCTCTACCTGGCCATTGTCAAAGAGTTTGAGCCCCTGATCCTGCTGCCCATGGCATTTGGCATGATCTTGGCAAACCTGCCCGGCAGCGGCGTGATCCACATGCAGTATTTCGTCGGTGACGGCCTCGAGCACCCGATGTGGATCGAGATCCTGAACAACGGCGGCCTGGCCGATATGCTCTACATGGGTGTCAAGCTGGGCATCTACCCGCCGCTGATCTTCCTGGGCATCGGCACCATGACCGACTTTGCCCCGCTGATCTCCAACCCCAAGAGCCTGCTGCTGGGCGCTGCCGCTCAGTTCGGTATCTTTGGTACTTACATGGGCGCCCGCCTGCTGGCTGCTACCGGCCTGGTGGACTTCACCCAGAAGCAGTCCGCTGCCATCTCCATCATCGGCGGTGCAGACGGCCCTACCGCCATCTTCGTCACCTCCCGTCTGGCTCCGGAGCTGCTGGGCTCCATCGCCGTGGCAGCGTACAGCTACATGGCTCTGGTGCCCGTGATCCAGCCGCCCATCATGAAAGCGCTGACCTCTAAGAAAGAGCGTACTGTCGTGATGAAGCAGCTGCGCTCCGTGACCAAGACCGAGAGGATCATCTTCCCCGTCATGGTCGCCATCATCGTTTCCCTCATCGTGCCGGATGCCGCTGTTCTGGTCGGTATGCTGATGCTGGGCAACCTGATGAAAGAGTGCGGCGTTGTCGATCGTATCCAGAAGACCGCTGGTAATGAGCTGATGAACATTATCACCATCTTCCTGGCACTGTCTGTCGGCTGCACCACCTCCGCCAACACGTTCCTCAACTCCCGCACCCTGTTCATCATCGTGCTGGGCCTGATTGCTTTCTCGTTTGGTACCGCTGCAGGTGTCCTGTGCGGCAAGGTGATGTACGCCCTCACCGGCGGCCAGGTCAACCCGCTGATCGGTTCCGCAGGCGTTTCCGCCGTGCCTATGGCTGCCCGCGTTTCTCAGAGAGTGGGCCAGAGCGAGAACCCCTCCAACTTCCTGCTGATGCACGCCATGGGCCCCAACGTGGCCGGCGTGATCGGCTCTGCCGTTGCTGCTGGTATCCTCATCAACATCTTCGGCTAAGAGCTTCCTGAAAAAATATTTTCCGCCTACCCATGGCAGCGCTGTGGGTGGGCGTTTTTTGTGCCCAAAGCACTGTCAAACCAGGCGCTTTTGTGTTATACTATATCTTGTATGATTCTGATGAAATGAACAGGTGAAACCATGGCAACCAATCTTCAACAGGAATTTTGTAAACTGCGCGATACCTACATTGAAAAGCAGTTTGGCCGCCTGAACGAGATGCAGCGCGCGGCGGTGTTTACCACCAGCGGCCCGCTGCTGATCCTGGCAGGCGCAGGCAGCGGCAAGACCACGGTGCTGGTCAACCGCATTGCAAACCTCATCCGGTTTGGCTCGGCCCACGGCTCCAGCTGGACGCCCCGTGAGGTAACGGAGGATGATGTAAAAGCCCTGCGCACCGCCCTTATGACGGGCACGGATGCCCCCGGCTGGCTGGACGGGATGCTCCGCAAGGACGCGGTCCGCAGCTGGAACGTGATGGCCATTACCTTTACCAACAAGGCGGCAGGCGAGCTGAAAGAGCGCCTGCGCAATATGCTGGGCGGGGAAGAGGGCGATGAGGTGTTTGCCTCCACGTTCCACTCCGCCTGTGTCCGCATCCTCCGCCGCTGGGCCGAGGAGATCGGCTATCCCCGCAGTTTTACCATTTACGACACGGACGACTCCCAGCGGGTGATGAAGACTGTGTACAAAGAGCTGAGCGTGGACGATAAGTTCTTCCCGGTCAAGAGCGCCATCAACCAGATGAGCCGCTGGAAAGACCAGCTCGTCAGCCCGGCCGAAGCACTGCAGACCCCGGCAAAGGACACCAAAGGCGCTCTGGCGGCCCGTGTTTATGCCGCCTATGAAAAGAAGCTGAAAGAAGCCGGCGCGTTCGACTTTGACGATCTGATCTATCAGACCGTCCAGCTGCTGGCCGAGCACAAAGAGGTGCGGGACTTCTACCAGAACAAGTACCGTTACCTGCTGGTGGACGAGTATCAGGACACCAGTGTGGCACAGTTCCGCCTTGTCAGCCTGCTCACCGGCCCGGAGAAGAACATCTGCGTTGTCGGCGACGATGACCAGAGCATTTACCGTTTCCGGGGGGCTACCATTGAGAACATCCTCAACTTTGAGCGCGTTTACCCGGGCACCAAGACCATCCGGCTGGAGCAGAATTACCGCTCCACTTCCAACATCCTCAACGCCGCCAACTGCGTCATCCAGCACAACACGGAGCGCAAGGGTAAGACCCTTTGGACCCAAAACGGTGAGGGCGACAAAGTGCAGGTCTACACGGCAGAGAACGAGCAGGACGAGGCCAGCCACATCGCGGACATCATCGGCCAGCACCTGCGGGAGGGCGGCCATCTGGCCGACCACGCCGTGCTCTACCGGATGAACGCCCAGTCGGCCCCGCTGGAAAGCTACTTCACCCGCGCGGGTATCCCACACAAAATCGTGGGAGGCCAGCGGTTCAACGACCGCAAAGAGGTCAAGGACATCCACTCCTACATGTCCATTGTGGCCAATCCTCGGGATGATGTGCGTCTCCGCCGCATTATCAACGAGCCTGCCCGTAAAATTGGTGCGACCACCATTGACGTCATCGCTGACCTGGCCGGGCAGGAGGGCGTGAGCATGTTGGAGATCATCCGCCATGCGGACCAGTACGCGAAGCTCAGCCGGGCCATTGCACCGCTGTATAAGTTCTATCAGATCTATGAGCGGTTACAGGACTCGCTGGAGAATAAGACGCTGGACGAGTTTGCCAGCGACGTGATTGAGATCACCGGCTACAAGGCTATGCTGGAAGCCGATGCCGCCAAGGGCCACGAGGACGCGGCAGACCGCCTGCAGAACCTGGGCCAGCTGGTCAACAACGTGAAAAACTACTGTGACCAGCAGGGCGAGGAGGCCTCGCTGGAGGGCTATCTGGAAGATATCGCCCTCATCAGCGACATTGACAACTACAACGAGAGTGCCGACCAGGTGGTGCTGATGACCATTCACTCGGCCAAGGGCCTGGAGTTTCCGTATGTATTCCTGATCGGCATGGAAGAAGGGGTTTTCCCCAGTGAGATGAGCAAATACTCGGAGGCTGATCTGGAAGAGGAGCGCCGCCTGGCCTACGTCGGCATCACCCGTGCCAAGAAAGAGCTGTACATCTCCAACAGCGTCACCCGGATGTTGTATGGCCGCACCCAGCGCAATGAGCCCAGCCGCTTTTTGCGGGAGATCGAGCCGGAGTATCTGGAAGAGACCCGCAGCCCGGTGCTGGAACAGCGCAGCCGTCTGGGCGGCTGGGGCAGCAGCTACAGCGACACGGTGCCCGGCGGTGCCTCCGGTTATTCCGGGGCTTCGGGCTGGGGCCGCGGTTCGTCTTCTTATGGTGGCAGTACAGGCTATGGAAACCGTTCCGGCTACCTGAACCGGGAGTACAACGCCGGGGAGGGCCGGGGCTTCGGTTCCGGTTACGCCGGGCGGGGGAGTTCTTCAAGCGGTTACGGCAGCAGTTATGGCTCCCATAGCGGCAGCGTGGGCGGTCCGGGCGGCTTTGGCAGCGGCTACAGCCGCCCGGCAACACCTGAAACGTCTGCAAAGCAAATCAACTTTACAGGCACGCCTGCTGCAAAAACAAACGCAAACACGACAAAACACTACGAGCCCGGTGATGTGGTGGAGCACAAAGTCTTCGGGCGAGGCACGGTGGTGGCGGTCAAGCCTGCTGCCGGGGACCAGATCGTGGAGATTCGTTTTGAAAAGGTCGGCATCAAAAAGACCATGGCAAACTTTGCGCCGCTGACCAAGATTACGGAGGAATGAGAGTATGATGACCGTTCGATTGATCGCCCACACCCCGGAGCCGGAAAAGGTGGTGGCCGCAGCGGCCAAGCTCTGCTACTCCGATGCCCATATCACCGACCTGCTGGACGGGCTGGACGAGGAAAAGACCGCCCGCTTCCTGACCATGCTCAGTGACTTGGGCCACGCAAGCCCCATTGAGCACGCCAGCTTTACCTTTGGCATTGAGGGAGTCAGCCGCACCCTGCTGGCACAGATCACTCGGCACCGCATTGCGTCGTTCAGCGTCCAGAGCCAGCGGTATGTCCGGCTGGACGATTTCCGCTATGTCATCCCGCCCGAGATCGAGGCCATCCCCGAGGCAAAGGCAGCGTTCATCGAGAGTATGAACGAGGACGCCCAGCGGTATCTTGATCTCGTGCAGAAGCTGGAGGACGGCCACACCGCCCGCCTCATGGCCGAGGGAATGCCTGAGAAGCAGGCCCGCGCTAAGGCCTCCAAGCAGGCCAACGAGGACGCCCGCTTTGTGCTGCCCAACGCCTGCGAGACGAAAATGGTAGTGACGATGAACGCCCGCAGCTTGCAGAACTTCTTCCACCTGCGGTGTTGCAGCCGTGCCCAGTGGGAGATCCGGGCACTGGCCGAAGAGATGCTCCGACTGGTCTACCCGGTGGCACCCCACCTCTTTGCCAAGGCGGGCCCGGCCTGCGTTTCCGGCCCCTGCCCAGAAGGAAAAATGTGCTGTGGCCGCACGGCGGAAGTCCGTGCCCGGTATGCCGCGCTGAAAGGGGAACCGCAGAATGGCTGATGCAAAAAAGGGCACCCTCATCGTGCTGGAAGGGCTGGACGGCAGCGGCAAGGCGACTCAGGCTAAACTGCTGGCCCAACACCTGAAAGAAGCAGGCGAAAATGTCCAGGAGATCACATTCCCGGATTATGCCAGCGATTCCAGCGCCCTGGTCAAGATGTACCTGGCCGGACAGTTTGGGGACAAGCCCGATGATGTGAACGCCTACGCGGCGTCAAGCTTCTATGCAGTAGACCGCTACGCCAGTTACAAAACCAGCTGGGGCAGCTTTTACGAGGCGGGCGGCGTCATCATTGCGGACCGCTACACCACATCGAATGCAGTGCACCAGTGCTCCAAGCTCCCGCCGGAGCAGTGGGAGAGCTTTTTGCAGTGGCTGTTTGATTATGAGTTCCGGCTGCTGGGACTGCCTGCCCCGGATGAAGTCATCTACCTGCAGGTAGACCCCGCCGTGAGCCAGAAGCTGATGACGGGCCGCTACCATGGCGACGAGAGCAAAAAAGACGTCCACGAAAAAGACGTGGAGTACCTGGCCCGGAGCCGGAACGCGGCGGAATTCTGTGCGGCCCATCTGGGCTGGGAGACGGTCCACTGCACCCAGGGCGATGCCATGCGGAGCATCGAGGACATCCAGAGCGAAGTGCGGAAATTGGCCCAGCGGGTTATTTGAGAATAAAGGAGGCATCCTATTCATGTATCGTTTGATGCAGCCGTCGGATCGCGCGGCGGTGGTGGCACTCTGGCAGAAAGAGCGGGGGGATACGGCGGAGTTTATCAACACCGCCATGGACCGTTTTGCCGGGGAACAGAATGTTTACGTGGCCGAAGAAAACGGCCAGATCGAGGCTGCGGCATTGGCGGTTCCGGTCACGCTGCAGGGCCGCCCGGGCAATTACCTGTTTGGCCTGTGCGGGCAGGGCAGCCTGATTTTGGCGGGTTTGGTGGATACTCTCTGCGCCCAGCAGAAGCTGCGGGGCGCGGGCTTTACGGTGGCCGCGCCCACCAGCCCGGAGCGGGCAGCGCTGTTGCAGGATAAGGGGTTCCAGAAAGCTTTTGCCCTCCGCTGCCTGCCCCGGGAAGTGGAGCGCAACCTGTGGAGCCAGGCTGAGTTTGACTCGGTGACCGCCAAAAAGCTCTGCGAGCTGCGGGAGCGCTTCTGGCCGGACACGGTCATGCTGACGCCGGAGAAGATGGCCGTGGTGCTGGGAGACCTGTACTCCCGCGGTGCCACCATCGTGTCCAGTGAGCAGGGCTACGGCATCTATTTCCGCAAGGAGGATACTCTCTATTTTGTGGAGCTGATGGCCGAGGATGACCGTTCTGCCGAGAAACTGATGGAAGCGGCCCGGGAAAAAGAGGTCATCGTGGAAAAAGCTGTTATCACCGTGGGTGCTGCCCAGAACCTGTTCCTGGGCGAGGGCACCCGGCAGGACTATGGCATGATCCGATTTGAGGGCGAACCCTTTGATGTGAGCGAGAGCTACATGCGGCTGATGCTGGAAAACGGTTAAAGGAGTGGGTATGGCACACAAAAATTCCCACAGTGCTCCCCGCAAAAAGGGCGGGGCACTGAAAATTGTTCTGGTGCTGCTGGTACTGCTGCTCGTGGTCGCGGGCGGCGGTGTCTGGATGGCAAAGCGGGAGATCGACGGCGGCACGCCGGGCGAGAAAGTCCCCGTGAGCATCCAGCAGGGCAGCGGCGTGGGCACCATTGCCAACGCGCTGAAAGAGGCGGGGGTGATCAAATTCCCGCGCCTGTTCCGCTGGTATGTGGGCAAACAGGGAGCCGCCGCAAAATTGCAGTACGGCGAGTTTACGCTTGCGCCCGGCAGCTCCTACAACGACCTGATCGAGGTGTTGTCGGAGTATGCCAAGGCCGAGAGCGTCCGCCTGACGTTCCCCGAGGGTACCACCGCCATCGCCATGGCCCGGAAGATGGAGGATGCCGGCCTCTGCACGGCTGAGGAATTCCTGAAAGAGGCCAACACCGGCGATTTCAGTGAATATAAGTTCTGGCAGTATGTCCCGGACGACAAGGACGCCCCGGATCGCTTTTTGAAGTGCGAGGGCTATCTCTTCCCGGATACCTACGAGTTTCTGAAAGACGATACCGTCCACCATTATGTGGCCACGTTCTACGCCCACTTTGACAAGCAGATCACCGACGCCATGTACAAGCAGCTGGACGAGCAGGGGATGACCCTGCCGGAGCTGATCACGCTGGCATCGTTCGTGCAGGAGGAAGCGGGCAACGACCAGGACGATAATGTGGCCCAGGTGTTCCGCAACCGGCTGGCGGAGGGTTCGCCCTACCCCAAGCTGCAGAGCAACGCCTCCAGCCATGTCCAGAGCGATGCCGACAACAACTACCTGTGGAACTGGGTGGCCCCCTATTACGGCGGGTGGGACAGCATCCCGGCCAACATCCGGGACGCCTACGACACCTACAACTGCACCGGCCTCCCGGCTGGCCCCATCTCCAACCCCGGCCTTGCGGCCATCCGGGCGGCGCTGGACCCCCAGTGTGACCCGGAAGTCAAGGACTGCTATTTCTTTGTGACAGACCAGAGCGGTCATTATTACTACGCCAAGACCTACGCGGAGCACCAGAAAAACTGCGCCGAGGCCGACAGCGTGAATAAAAGCCTGAAGTAAATGCAATAAGCTCCCCGGCAAGGGGAGCTTATTGTGTGAACCAGAACGATAAAAAGAGAGGATAACGTTATGTTGCAGATCCCGGAACTGCTGGCCCCGGCGGGCGATTTGGAGCGCCTGCGGTACGCCATCAACTACGGCGCGGACGCTGTGTATTGCAGCCTGCCTGAATTTGGAATGCGCTCGGCTCCGGCCAACTTTACGCCGGAGCAGCTGGCGGAGGGCGTCATCTATGCCCACGCCCGCGGCCGCAAGGTCTACCTGACCATGAATACCCTGCCCACCAATGAGGAGGCTGACCGCCTGCCCGAGGCCATCAAGTCCGCCGCGGAGGCGGGCGTGGATGCCTTTATTGTGGCTGACCTGGGTGTGCTGGACGCCTGCAAGCACTTTGCCCCGGACATTGATGTCCACATGTCCACCCAGACGGGCATCACCAACTGGGCTGCTGCCCGCGCTGCCTACAACATGGGGGCCAAGCGGGTGGTGCTGGCCCGGGAGATGACCCTGCAGGACATTGCTACCCTGCGGGACAAGACCCCGCCGGAACTGGAAATTGAGGCCTTTGTCCATGGTGCCATGTGCATGAGCGTCTCGGGCCGGTGCCTGCTCTCTAATTACATGGCAGGCCGTGACGCCAACCGGGGCCAGTGTGCCCAGCCCTGCCGCTGGAAGTACTATCTCAGCGAGGAGACCCGCCCCGGCCAGCTGTATGAGATCGGCGAGAACGAGAACGGCAGTTACATCCTCAACGCCAATGATCTGTGCACCGCCCCGTTCCTGGACCTTATCTGCAAGGCGGGTGTGGACAGCCTGAAGATCGAAGGCCGCGCCAAGACGTTCTACTATGTGGCCAGCGTGACCGCTGCTTACCGCAAGGCGCTGGACCAGTACCTTGCCGACCCGCTCAACGATGATTTCGCTCTGCCGGAGCAGGTGCTGGAGGAGCTGACCCGCACCAGCCACCGCCACTATTCGCCCGGCTTCTATTTTGGCCGGGAGCAGGCCCGTCAGGCCACCGACAGCGCCACCTACCTCCGCGAGTGGGAGTTTGTGGGCACGGTGGACGGCTGGGAGAATGGCATTGCCAGCTGCCAGCAGCGGGGCAAGTGGAGCCTGGGAGATACGCTGGAAGCCCTCTGCCCGGATGGCCGGAGCATTCCGCTGACCCCGGAGTGGATCAAAAACGAGGCCGGGGAGGCCATGGAGTCCACCCCGCACGCGATGGAAAAATACACCATCCCCACCCCGCAGCTGCCTCCCATGAGCCTGCTTCGCCGGAAAGTCTGAGATTATTATACGGATCCACACAAAAAGAAGCTCTCCTGCGCGGAGAGCTTCTTTTCTTATGCAATCGTATCCAAAATCGTTCGTACTTCCCGGATGGTGGCTTCATCGGTCTGCCAGATGTCAAACTCGGAGAAGCCGGGCAGGCCCATGGGCACGCCCTCGCGGCGGAATATCATCCGGCTGTCAAGGACTTTTTTGCCCGAGAGGTGGAACGCCCTGGCACCCGTCTGGGCGGCAAGGTCCGGGAGGTTGGCGGGGCCGACGCCAGCACCCACCAGGATCTCAATGTCATTCCCGGCGGCCTGCACCAGCTGGTGGAGCAGGGACGCTCCCTGCGGGGCACTGGCTGCCTGCCCACTGGTCAGGATGGTGGCAAGCTGCAGCTCTTTGGCGGCTTC
>ULZT01066842.1_pt1 | contig 14790 bp, 29 predicted proteins | sample 1963371 | NCBI WGS metagenome assembly ULZT01 (sample SAMEA4835897, study PRJEB28245) | human gut metagenome | biome: gut microbiome; material: fecal sample | place: Denmark | collected 2008
CCCGCCCAGCAGGCCGGCTATCATGTCCGCATCACCGCGTCTGTCCTCAACGTGCGCCGCGACCACAGCGCCTCCAGCGCCGTCGCCACGCAGGTGCGCAAGGGTGAGGTCTACACCATCGTGGACGAGTACAACAACGGTGGCACCCTCTGGGGCAAGCTCAAGAGCGGCGCAGGCTGGATCGCGCTGAAATATACCCAGTGTGTGTGATACGCAAGGAAAGGGGGACGGCCTTCTGGTCGTCCCCCTTTTTTGCGTCACTCGATAGCCGCTTCGATGCAGCCGATGGCCTCTTCAAGGCTATCCACCGCATCGGAAAGATTGTCACAGGCCTCGTCGGCCTTTTCATAGCGCTCACTGTCCTGCATATTCTCCGGGATGTTATCCCGGTATTCTTCTTCCTCTGCCTGAAGATCTTCGAGGCTGCCTTTCAGCTCCTCCAGTTGGTCAATGATGCTCTGCAAATTTTTTCGCCGAATCTTATTCATGATCTGTCCTTTCTCCCCGTATGCCCGGCAGGTCGGGGTTTAAAGCTTTTACGCTAGTCTGAATACGGTGTAGCCGTAATTCCCGCTGGCAGCATAAACCATCTCGACCTTAACGAGCTTATCCAGCGCTTCACTCATTGGAGTACCGTAAGTCCCATATTCCCACAGCCCTGAAGCCGCAGCCATTTTCCAGAAACAGCCGACTTCAATTCCTGCACACTTCTTGAATTTTGCTTTAATAAAGTTTTCACACCATTCTACTTTGACAATCTTCATCTTCGTTTTCTCCTTGATTTTCTGTGCTATTCTTGTTATCATCAAGGGGAGGGAGGTTGTCCCTCCCCTTGGCACCGTTGTTAGGTCTTCTGGTGCTTGCCCTGCTTGAGGATTTTGTTCGGCTTCATCACGATTGTTTCCACCAACTCAGGATGATCAGCCAAGAACAGAAGCAACTCTCGCAGGGCTTCTTTTTCGCTCTCACTCATTTGTCTCACCTCCTCTCTATGGTTATATAGTACATCGTTTTGCTTTACTTGTCAACAGTTCGATCAAATCTTTTTGATTATTCTTTCAACTTTATTTATTGACAAAAACGCCATAATGGTGTACTGTTTTTAAAAAAGAAGTGGGGCGATTATATGTCAGTATCCGATAAGGTCAAAGGTCTTCTTGCCCTCTCCGGAAAAAAGCAGGTCGATCTTGCCGCATACTTCAGTATGAGCAAGCAGACAATGGGAAACAAAATGAGCCGCAGCAGTTGGTCTGCCAGCGATTTGGCAAGGGTTGCAGAATTTTGCGGCTGTAAATTGGCCTTTATTATGCCAGACGGTCAGCAAATAGCCATTGACTCAGAAAAAAAGAGTTCTGCCGAGGCAGAATAAAAAAGCATGGACATTCAGAAAAGCGCCTGGGATATTTCCGGGCGCTTTTTTCCTGGTTCAGTTCTGCAATTTTCGCCACCAAACGGTGAAAATTTGTCGTTTTTTGACGAAGTTTTGTCGAGACTGTCGAATGTGGTCGAGTTTGTGGACGGACTCCTTTTTCCGTTTTAGAATGACGGCAGACAACAAAAAGGAGTGTGATTCAGATGAAGTTCGACTATTTATCTCCCACTGATGATGTGCGCAGACGGCAGTTGGAGCGTGTCGCGAACGTCCTGCCGAGGCTGGGCGTGCCCCGCACCTACCGGGGCTTTGAGGCCACGATCGCGGCGGTCTGGCTGGTGCTGGAGGATGAGGATTGCCTGCGGATGGTGACGACGCGTATCTATGCCAAGGTGGCGCAGCTGTCCGGCCAGACCCGGTATGCCGCCGAACGGAATATTCGCACGGTGGTCAAGCGGGCGTGGGACTGCAATCCGGCCTATCTGTCGGAGATCGCCGGGTACCCGATCAGCACCCAGCCGATCCCGTCCGAGTTTATTGATATGCTGGCCACGGACGCGATGCGGTTCACGTCCCAGGGGCAGATTCCTACCTGAGCACCTGCAGCAGCCGCTTGAGCTGCTGTTCCGTCAGGACATAGGTGTGGTCGGTCCCATTCCCGCAGTATTCCGCCAGCGTGAAGATGAGGTTCTTCGCGGTGGGCGGTTCGAGCAGCGGACGGCCGTAGATCTGCTCCAGCCGCGCCCGGCAGCCGCAAGCCCAGATATCCGCCGCCGCTCGTTCCAATGCCCGCAGTACGGCCTGCGCCGTCATAGGCCGGACGCATTGCCGGGCGGCCTCCAGGGCAAGTTCCTTCATGAGTGGCCGGGCGGGCAGAGCCTCCAGCGTGAGCTGAACCGCCAGATGCAGCGCCTCGTAGCAGCGCCGGTCATAGTGTCCGCTGATGCTGCGGATCACCTGGTCAATGTTGTGCATGATAAGCCATCCTCTCTTGAGATGGCTTGTCCAGTGTCGGCCTGATTCTTTTCTCATTGTTGTGCAAACATATTCTCAGAAAAGTTTCCTCAACAATGAAAATTTTAGAAAAAAATCAGACTTAGAATACGATCTCGGGGTGTCGATCCGGATGGATGACCACCCGCTGGACGGTGCGCAGCCAGAAGGCACGCCGTCCCTCTCTGGACAAGCCTGTGTATACGTCCTTCCAGCCCTCGGGAAGCAGTCCGTCCAGCCGTTCCGCGCGTGTGCGAGGACGGGGGCGGAGGGCTTGGAGCTGCTGCTCCACCTCTTCCTTGCGGGTCTGGTACTCCGGCAGATCAATGTCTCCGTTGATAAACAAAAGTTTAATGCGCTCCAACCGCTGTGTCAAGGCATTCTGTCGGGAAATGTCGTTTTTTTCGTCCGCTTTGCCCTCCACCTTGGCCACCTGTATCTCCTGCGCCAGCAGGTATTCGAGGTGATCCAGCAGCCACTGCTCCAGCTTGCGCTCGTTGGCGTAGGCCCGGGCCTCTTTGGAGCAGCCGTTCCGGTTCAGGTAGCGGCCGCACACATAGTAGACGGTGGATCTGTTGGACTGGGCGTGCAGGATCGCCCCGCAGTTCCCGCAGACCAGAAGCCCGCTGAACAGATAGGTCTTGTTGTGCTTTGCGGTGCGGACGAAGGTGGCCTTCCGGCGCTGGATCTGCTCGAACTCCTCCTCAGTCAGATAGGCCGGGACGGAGATGCCCCGGACGGTGCCGGTGAAGAAGGGGTTGCGCAGCATTTTGGAGGCGCCCACCCGGGTCATGTGGAGCCCCAGCAGATTGGCGGCGTCCATGGCGGCGGCAACGCTGCCGGTGTTCAGATAGGCGTGGAAGAAGGCAGCCACGGCGGGCTGCATTTTTTCGTCCACGACGACGGTCTTGCCCTCCCGGCGATAGCCCGCGGGGAGCTTTTGCACCACCTCGCCGGCGGCCCAGCGGTAGGCGTTGGTCTGCTTCAGGCGTTCGGAGGTGCGGTCGGCCTCGTCCTGAGCCACGGACAGCATGATGTTGACCTTCAGGCGGCCGGAGGCGGTCTCCGTCTCATAGTCCTCCCAGATGGCCTTCCAGGCCACGCCGCAGTCGTCCAGCACCCGCTGGATCTCATAGTAGTCCCCCACGTTGCGGAACCAGCGATCCAGCTTGGTGAAGATGATGAGCTCCACCCGGTGCGCCTGCACATCCTGTAAAAGGCGCAGCAGCTCCGGGCGCTTGGTATAGCGGGAGCGGGCGGAGATGCTGGCATCGTTGTAGCAGCCCACATATTCATGCCCGTGCTCTGCGGCCCAGTCGGCCAGCGCCTGCTCCTGCGCCGCGACGGAGACGCCGTGGAGCTTCTGCTCCTGCGTGCTCACCCGGGCATATCCGGCCACGCGCATGGGATCACGTCCTTTCAGTGTTGAGTTTGGTTCAGTTGCCGAGGTTTTCTCAGTAACTGCGTTTATCTAAAAAGTTGGTCAGACCAATCTTTCGGAAAGGCCAGATGGTACAAATCGATTTCCTGTTTATATTCCTCGAATAGGGCTTCCATAGCAGGAAGGATCTCTGTATTCCACTTTTGGGCATCAGGATAGAGTGCGCGAACGGACAGCACGGCACCCCAGAGCCTGCACTGCTGGGCTGGCTTCAAGTCAAACCCGGCGGGCGTGGCAGGGAAAATGCGGTAATAGAGCCGTCCGTAGTGTGCACAGATGTTGCGCAGATCCGTACAGCACCGCAGCCAGCTTCGCACTTCTTTTGTAGATGCCTGGTATAGTGCGCGGGATAATCGCTTCTGATCGGATGGCTTTAAGTCGCTGAAAAAACGGGACAGCATACCAAAGGAGAAAAGCTCCATAATGACCCAAATGGGGAAGTGGCCGTCATACTGCTCCAGGTGGTGTTTGACGAATAGGACGGTTCGATTGCTGGAGATTTCTCTGTCGATATTGGCCCTGAATTTCTCTGCGTCATGTCGTGGAGAGAAGTTGGCCGGATCCTTGTACCCTTCAGCACCATAGGTATGGGCGTGAAAGTAGGCCAGCTGCGCACGCAGAAAGACTTCGATCTCTTCGACAGCAGAAAAGAGAATGCGGCGCAACTTGCGGTCAAACTCGTAAATCTGATAGACGCGTTCAAATGCAACGCCGTTGTAGCCGCCGTCTTTTTTCTTGAAGGGCAGAAAATATGCGGTCAGCCTGTAATAGCTGACTGCGGCCAGAACCGACCGGCAGCGCTCACTGTCCTCGAACCGGACGCCGCGCTGATGCAGGATCTGAAGCTGTTCCTCATATGTAGTTGGAGGTTTTAATTGTGGCATAGTTATCTCCGAGCAAAAAAATGTCCCCCCTGGGTCACATCACGCTGTTGCCAGCGGAGAGGTGCGGGAGGCCCTGTTAACATCATTATATGCGGTCTCCCTAAAAAAATCAACAGATGACTAAACAAATTTTAGTTGTAGAAATGCAAAGAGCACGGAACGTAAGAGACTTTGTGCACTACCATCCCAAAATCACGCGACAGTTGTCCTAAACGCGTTGATTTTGACACGGTTTGCTCGGCTGATCCGCGCTCCCGCAGGGGAGCAGCAAACAGAAAAACGCCCCTGAACGGCGGCCATAGGCTTGCGTCCAGAAGCGCTTCTGTGTGAGTATTGGCAGGGCGGCGTATCCTGCATCTCAAGTTCCCTTACGGGAGTGTCGGGAGCCTTTCCGACCTCAATACTCACAAGCATAAGGATATGCTTTCTACAAGTCTAAGATACCGGAGAGAGGTGTGGGGCTGATGCTGTTATTCGTCCTCAGCCATAATAGACTGCAATTTTGCAATCAGTTCCTGTGCCAGATTTCCGGGCATGATGATGTCGGCGACGGACTCAAACAACGGCGCAGAGCCGGAGCCATCAGGGAAGGTCTGACTGAATTTCAAAATAACTTCAGAGTGTTCTTCGTTTGTTTTAAGACTGAAGGCATTTACATACTGGACCATGGTTATTCCTCCTTCAATTCGGTATAGCTCGATTCAGTGAAGTAGCGGTAGTCAGGGTTGGATGCAATCGAAATCACTTTGGCGGACCGGCTATGACCAAAAGATGAGGTGACGCCGGAGAATTCCTCCGAGCGATATTCGGGAATATGCTCAGACTGTGCACTCATAGCAGGTTCAAGATCATCAAATGTGATATGAACTCGCTTGCCCATAGCCTTCGCAAGGCGTTGGAGCGTGCGAAGAGATGGATTGCCGTTTCCGTTTTCATACTTACTGATATCGGACTGAGCAATGCCGGATCGCTCGGAGAGCTCTTTCTGGGTCAGATCAGCCCTTATTCTGGCCTCGACCATTGCGTGCGTGATCGCGTAGGCAGGCTGTGATTCCTCATATGCCTCGCGGAATGCAGGATCCTTCAGCCGCTGCTCCCGGAAACTCTTGAAGTCCATATTAGTCACCACCATTCCGTTTTAAGTAGTCTTGACGATATTTCTTTGCCAAATCGATTTCGCGTGTCGGCGTTTTCTGCTGTTTCTTCACAAAGCCGTTTGTGAGAATGATCTTTTTCCCAATGCAGAAGAAGTAAAGTGTTCTGGTAATGTTGGAACCACACTTTGTACGCAGCTCGAAAATGCCGTCCTTCAAATTTTTTGAATGGGGCTCTCTCAATTCAGGGCCAAAATCTTCAAGCAATTCGATGGAACGCATGACCCTGATTTGCATTTTGGCATCAAGACTGGATATAAATTCCTCGACAGGGCGGGAACCATCTTCTTTTTCATAGAAGTCAACACTGTAGTCTGACACGATGGCCTCCTTGCTTATAGGATATATCCCATATTGATTATATTATTCCATATCAAAAATTGCAATCACAAGATATAGAAAGGAAGTGCAAAAAGATGTGATTTTTACTAGATATTGTTGTCAGTGTAGTGTCGGATAAAAATGTTCCACTCTTTTGCAGACAACAAAAAAATACATCTTGACAATATAGAACAACTGTTCTATTATACAAACAACAGATATCACCGAACGGAGAGGAGAGATACCATGGATAAAGAAATACAAGAACTCAAGGAGATGTGGGAACGACTTAGTCCTGAGAATCGTCTGCTCGTTCTTCAGCGGATGAAAGCTCTCGAACAAGAGACTGAACCAGACTCTGCTTTGCAGGACTGAGTCGTGCATATGTCTTCAAAAATTCATCGGACTCTAATGAGCCGTCGCTCTCCGGGGCGGCGGTTTCTGCTTTTTGGGGAGAAGCGCTCCACCCCATCAGCCATTCCGGCGTAGTATGCAGGGCATCGGCAATCGGCTTCAGCCGTTCGGCGGGCATATTTTTAATGTCACTTGATTCATAACGATAGACGGTCGCTGGGGATACGCCGATCATGTCGGCAACCTGTTCGGCGCTCAGACCAAGCTCTTTTCGCCGTTGTTTAATGCGTTCGTTGATCTCCATGACGATCACCTCCTATGCAAGATTAACACGGCGTTTGCAAAATTGCAAGTGCCCGGGAAAAGAAAAATCGCATTTTTGCGAAAATGTGCTTGACATTTTGCATAACTGCGAGTATCCTGAAAATGAACTTACAGAAATGCGAGAAAGAGGTGAAAACAAAATGGACATCACACATCAGATCTGCACGAGGATGCGTGAAGTTGGGTTGTCTGTGAACCAGATCTCAGATGAACTTCAGATCGATCCTGCTACATACTACAGAAAACTGCAAAGTGGTGGGATGAAGTTCACACTGGCGCAGCTTCAACGATTGACTGAGCTGTTGGGCCTGAGCGCCGAAGAGGCGGGACAGCTTTTTTTTCATCGTTGACTTGCATGTGTGCGAGTTTCGCAGAAATGAAATGAGAAGGGGAGGTGAGAAGCGTCAAAGCATATCAACTTGCAGACTTGTTCCTGATGGCGGCGGCGCTGACCCTGTTACCTATGGCGGCGTTGAACATGTTCCATTTCAGGGACAAGGAAGAAGCACGACGCTTTCTGGGATTTTGGATTGTGGTAGAAGTTACCTTAGCGTTGGCTTTGGCCCTTGCGCTTTTCTTCGATGATTTTATCTAAGGTAATCCGAATGTTTACAGTGTCCTGATAATTGCGAGAATCATGAAACGGAAACATATACAGGTAGTTGAAAAGCGCATCCACCCACTGATGGAGAGAGTCAGTTTCCCTGAGCCGAATAAAGGAAACGGATTCGATTGCCCGGGCATAGCTCTCATCTGTTCGCTGTGCAAGAAATGCACTGACCGCGGCAATCATTTCGTCGTAGGCGGTATCCAAGATTGCGTCGGTATCATGTTTCCACGCTAGTTTCATTTGCTCCAGATCGTGAGCAGTTTTTTGCTTGGCTGTAAACCATGCAATGCCAGCAGAAATAATAACGCCGCCTACCGAGATCATGGCACAGATAATTTCAGAATCCATATGCTGTTTCTCCTTTTTGTTTATCGTAGCACAGGAGGGAGAAAAAGGAAAGGAGGGAAACTATGATTCACATTTCAGGGACACCGGAGGAGCTTGCCGTATTTATCCGATTGCTGAGCAATTTTGCATCGACTCGGGATGAAATAAAACAGAGTCTGCCCGATCAGCTACTCTCTAAGCGAAAAGAGAAGCGCGTGACTCAGCAGCAGCTGGCCGATGCCATTGGCGTATGCCGTTCCGCAGTTGCGAACTGGGAGACCGGTCAGCAGATCCCATCGACCAGGTCGCTGATCGCACTGGCTGATTTCTTAGGTTGTTCGTTGAATGACCTTACGGGGTGCGTAAAGATGCCATCAAAAGCCGATGCGCTCCACGATACGCGGGATTTTCTGTCCAGCACGGACGAAGCGAGTGAGGGGGATGGGAGGTGAATCTTTTGGACGAAAAAAGGAAGCCGCCCTGTTGAGTCGGAGCGAGAGCAGCCTATGGAAGAACGGTTAAAGGAAGTGGAGAAGCGACTGTCATGGACTAGTTGGGCAATCGTTATTCTCGGTGCTCTGAATACCATCAACTGCCTCTATCTGGGGCACAGGATAAGTCAGATCGTGACGAGCATCTGGGGCGACGCTGGACTCATGGAAAAAGTCGTCACTGCACTCGAGATGCTCATCGGCAAACCGGTCTGATTTCAAAGGAAAGACAGAGGGGGTAAGAAGATGAACCGATTGAAGTGGGCGCTGGATGTCAAGTGCATCCGGCAAAAGACCTGCGCAGCTTTTTTGGGTGTATCCGAAAAAACACTGTACAACAAGATGACCGGCACCAACGAGTTCACTTATTCCGAGGTGAAGCGCCTGAAGGAGCTTCTGCCGGAGTTTGACATCGACTATCTGCTGGATAACTAACAAAAGACCGGTGGAAGTGCTATTTCCACCAGTCTCTGTCCTAATTTGTTTACCCTATACATCTGGCAGGCTTTCGCCGTTTGCGATAGCACCGAAACTTCTTGAGATGCCGCATCACTTTTGCGGTTTTGGTTCCGCAAATGCCTGAGCGCTGATGCGCTGCGGGGAGTACTTGACCCGGTGGGACACGTTTCTGGCGTGCCACCATGTGTTTGACCTCTTCTCTGAGTGCTCCGCCGGATCAGTTGCTGCATTTAAACGCCAGTTTTACACGCTTTGGCAACCGCTGTTGCGGCCTCGCAGTAAGGGAGCAGGCAAAGTCAAAAGTTCGGTCACGGAGACCAACTCCTTTCCATGCCCATCGGCATAGAAAAATTATACTGCGAACGGTAACAAAGTGCAACGGACAAGAATGTTAAGAAAAACAGGACAAGCAAGAAATCGACAGCGATTCATACCATTTAGTGGAGGTGTTTTACTTATGCCGAGACGAGGTTATACGGTTCCCCCTGTGAGCGGAAGCTCTGTGCCGGACTTCTGTAAGGTGTTCGGTACGCTCTATTCCATCTGGGCCCAGGAGCACGGGTTCGGGGAGGATGTGAAGGTCATCTTTGAGCCGGTGCCGCCCGGAGAAAAGCCCCGGGAGGGCGCGTATGTCATCCGCCCCACCCATGACGTGCGCGGCGAGGATCACGGGATGCCGCGCTAAGGAAAAACAACGGCCCGTCAAAGGCGGGCCGCCGGAGCGGGACAAGCAGTCCCGCCAGGAAGGAGTTATCGCAATGAGACTGACTGATTTATTAGAGCTGCTGGAGCCGGGCACCCGGGTCTGGATCGCCACGGGGCTCGATCTGGAGCACGACCTGGAGGCGGAGCTGGTGGCCGAGGATGAGGTGGACAAGCTGCGGCTGTTTGCTGTGAGTGGCTACTGGGTGGATTGGATGTGCCCGGTGGGCGACGAATTGAAGATCCTCGTCCGGGAGGGCCTGTGATGGGAAAAAGAGCGCGCCCGCCTCTGCTGGCACAGAGACGAGCGCAAGTCCAATAAGACACCCCTATTATAGCGGGGAAGAAAGGAAACGTCAATGAAAGATATCACGATCGAACGGGTGCGGGAGCACTATGTCATCCGCGTGGGCGGCGCCTTCTGGGCCACGGCGGAGTCCTACGCCGAAGCGCTGGAGGAAGTGGCGGAGCTGGAGGTGCGGGTATGACCACCAAACGGAGAAATAATCTGCTGCTGACCATCGTGGCCTGCTGTGCGCTGCTGATCCTGCCGCTGATCGGCGTGGCCATCGGCTTCGGCGTGTGCGGCAATGCCGGGGCCATGGGCTGCATGACCTGGATCATCGTCATGCTGGTGGCCGCCGGGACGCTGTGCGCCATCAACGTGCGCCGGGAGGGCAGGGCATGAAGTGCGCAGACAAGCGAAGATAAAGAAAAGGCCGTATCTGCCCGCCAGCAGATACGGCCAAGGCGCTTTGAAAAAGCGTCCATAAAACTACAAGGAGATTATAGCACATGGCAGAGAGAAAAGCAACGGAAGAAACGAACACCCCCGGCTATTATGCGGTCATTCCGGCCAGTGTGCGCTATGATGACCGGCTTCCGGGAAAGGCGGCGCTGCTGTATGGCGAGATCACCGCGCTGTGCGGCGCGGAGGGCTACTGCTGGGCCAGCAACGCCTATTTTGCGAAGCTCTACCACGTCCAGCCGCCCACGATCCGGGCATGGCTCAAGGCGTTGGAGGAGGCGGGGCATATTCTCCGGGAGGAGGTGCGGGATGAGCAGACCAACGAGATCGTGGAGCGTCGCCTGTGGCTCGTTACCCCTCCGTCGGAAAATCATACCCCCTCCGTCGAAAAAACGACGGACCCTCCGTCGAAAATCCAGCGGGAGAATAATATAAATAATAATATTACCCCCTATAGTCCCCCGGAGGGGGACGGAGGCGAAGGCGCAGAGAAGGAAAAGAAACCCACCCTCGCAGAACAGCGGGAGGTGTGGTTCGAGTTCCTGTGGCAGCTCTATCCAAACCACAACGCCAAGGCCCCGGCGCTGAAGCGCTGGCTGCGCCTGAAGCCGGATCTGGACTTTGCCCGGAAGCTCTACCGGACCTTACAGGCTCAGATCGCCGCCCGGAAGTGGTCGGAGGGCTACTGGCCGGAGTTTCGCAAGTGGCTGCTGGATGAGCGCTGGAACGACGAGCTGCCCGCCCTGGCAGACAGTGGCGGCGGCGGACAGGTGGTAGAGGACGAGGGGGTGATCTACTGGTGAGCATACCGCAGAACGACTGGCTGGAGGCCCAGGTGGCCGTGCTGGGCTCCGTCCTGCTGGACGAGCAGTATGCCGGTCTGGTGGTCAGCCGGACAAGCCCGGAGCAGTGGTGCGACACTTACCGTCCAGTTTTTGAGGTCATCCGCGCCAAGTACACGGCCGGGGAGACCATCGACCCGGTGACCGTCCGGGCGGCGCTGGGTCCGGAGGCGGGCGGACTGCTGATGCAGATCATGCAGGTGACGCCCACCGCCGCCAACTGCGCGGAATATCTGGATCTGATGCTGGAGCAGCACCGTCTGCTCCGCCTGCGGGAGGTGGGCGAGCAGCTGGCCACCGCTACAACGCCAGAGGCCGCCCTGACGCTGCTGGAACAGGCCAACGCCCTGACCGTCAAGCGGGAAAAGGTGCGCGTGGTCAGCATGGATGAGGCCCTCCGGGGCTTCTTTGAGCGCCAGCAGAGCAAGGCGGTGGATTACCTCAAGTGGGGCATCGACGCGCTGGATGAGCGGCTCTACTGCGAGGGCGGCGACTTCGTGATTCTGGGCGGCTATCCCTCAGACGGCAAAACGGCGCTGGCGCTCAGCATGGCCTACCAGCAGGGCAAAACCCACCGGGTCGGCTTTTTCAGCTACGAGACCAAGGACGCCAAGCTCTTTGACCGGCTCATCCCCACGCTGACGCGCATCGACTTTGGCCGGGTGAAAAAGCACACCCTCACCGACGGGGATTGGGACACCGTCGCCCGGCGTCAGCGGGAGATCAGCGCCAACCATCTGGAGCTGATCCCGGCTAACGGCATGACCGTGGCCGATCTGCGCTCGCTGGTGCAGTCCCGGCGCTATGAGATCTTGTACATCGACTATCTTCAGCTCGTCCGTCCCAGCGACCCGCGCCGGAGCAGCTTTGAGCAGGTGACCCAGATCTCCATGGATCTGCACACGCTGGCCCAGGGCACCGGCACCACGGTGGTGGCGCTGAGCCAGCTCTCCCGCCCGGAGAAGCAGGGGAAGGAAGCCCGGACAAAGGCGCCGGGGATGCACTCCCTGCGGCAATCCGGTCAGATCGAGCAGGACGCGGACATCATCATGTTCGTCTACCGGGAAGAACCCAATCTGCCCCGTTCCCGCCGGTGCCTGAAGGTGGCCAAGAACAAGGAAGGCGAGGCCGGGGGCGTCATTATGCTGGCCTTTGACGGCGGCACCCAGACCTTCCGGGTGGATCGCAACGACCCCAGCCTCTGGCGGGCGGCACCGGCAAAGGTGCCGGAACCCCAGATGACCTTGCAGGAATTGAGCCCGGCGGAGCCGGTGCCCTTTGAGAAAGGAGCAGGCGCATGACAAAGAAAGAATTACTGGAGGACGCCCAGCTGTTGGAAGTGGCCCGGAAGAAGGCTAGCCGCAAGGCCATGCTGGCCGAGTCGGAACTGATCCGCCGGGCGTGGGAACGGCAGGCGCTGGCCCTGCTCCACGGAGCCGAGGCCCTGCGCCGGGAGGCGGGGGCATGATCCGGGTGGGGGATAAGCTGCCGGGACTATACCCCAGCGCTTACACGGACAAGGACATCGACGACGACCGCCAGCTTCGCCAGCAGGAGAAACGCCGCCAGCGGACGTATTGCTCCCCGGTGCGTAACCGGGTGGAGTGGATTCACCCCGACGGCCGCTTCGCCGTGATTCGTTTTAGCTATGATAACGGGAGCTTCTGCGAGAGTTTTTCCTTGAAAGGAGGACAGTTATGCGACTGACAAGTGAACGCTGCAGCGGCATCAAGGAGGGCTACTGGACAAATGCTAAGAAGGACGAGCTGGTGCAGCGTCTGGGCTGGATTGAGCACCAGGGACCCAAGCTGATCCAGGCCGCCTGCAATAAAAAGTGCCTGGTGATGGATCGGGAGCAGCGCACACCGAAGCGGTGCTCCAACTGCGAGCTGTACCAGCTGGCCAGAGTAATCGGGGGGATTGCCTGATGGGCATGAACTACATGGACAGAGTGCAGGCGGCCTACGCCCGGGACAACTACGTCAACGGTATGGCGGTGCAGCAGCTGATGGCCGATGCGGCGGTAATCGCTCTGAACCGGGAATTCGGTTTCGGCGCCGACCGCTGCGCGCGGTTTATGCCCGCTCTCCAGCGGGCGGCGGACGACATGGCCAGCCTCATCATGGAGGACACCCCGGACGCCATTTACAGCCGGGAGAAAATCGACCAGCTGCTGCTCAGCATCGTCGGCGAGGATAATTTTATCCCGTGGGAGAGACGCTATCAGGCTGCCATCAATCCCCGCCGGGGCAACCGGCAGCAGCGGCGAAAGCGGAAGTGAGGGACACGCTATGGCAAAACGGGAACGAACCGTCACCGCCGGGCGGATGGTGTACTGCGTCAGCTACACCATTCCGAAGTACCGGAAGGAGGACACCGAGCGCCAGCGGGGCGAGCGCCGCCGGGCGGCAGGCAGCTGGAAGGCGAAGCTGAACCGGCTGAAATCCTGCGAGAAGCTGGAGCAGCTGATCTTTTGCAACTTTTCTTCCGGCGACCTCTATGTCACCCTGACCTATCGGGATGAGTGCCTGCCCGGTACCCGGCAGGATGTGATGCGGGATTTTAAGTATTTCCGCCGCAAGCTGGCCCTGCGTCGGAGGGAGCGGGAGCAGAGCTGTCATTATATCTATGTAATTGAACACAAGACCAGCAAGGGCCGCTGGCATATTCATATGATTCTCTCCGGTGGCGGCGCATCAGATCGGCGCGATTTGACCGAGTGCTGGACACACGGACTGGTGGATATGCGCTATTTCAGTATGGTCGAAGCGGAAGAACTGGCGTCCTATCTGGCCAAGGAGTCGCCAGATCATGTGGGAGAGCATCCGTGGATTGCCTCCCGGGGCTTGCGGCGCCCCAGCGTAGTCAGCGAGATTGTGCCGGACTCCGCTCATCTGAGCGCCCCGCCCGGTGCGGTCATCAAGTCCCGGGACAGCAGGAACAATCAGTATGGTGAATTTGAGTACATGAAGTATTTCCGCGCCTGAAAATTACATACTTCGCGCACGCGCGCGTCTTTTATAGCCTTGAAACAGTGTCTATTTTAAGAGAATGGCAAACAAAAAGGAGAAAAACCACTTGACAAGGGGGCTAAACAATGAGCAAACCGAGATACGGCTGGTGGCCGTATGTCAAAAACATGATCTATAGCTATCCGTCGCTGTGTACGCTGCATCAGCAGGCATTGACGCAGCAAATCACACCGACCTACTCCGGCCTCAGCGGCGGCAGTGAAGGCAGTCGCAAGACGGAGCAGACCGTGGTCAGAGCGTCTACCCAGACGGCGGCGCGGGAATACGAGGCGGTGCATCTGGCCATCCAGCAGACCCAGCAGCTGGACAGCGGAGCGGAACGGTTGCAAATTATCCGGGCGACCTACTGGAAGCGCACCCACACCCTCAGCGGCGCGGCGCTGGCGGCGAACGTCTCGTATCGCACTGCCCGGCGCTGGAACGGCGAGTTCATCCGGCGGGTGGCGAAAAATTATGGCCTGCTGGATTAAGTTGGCCCCCCAGAGCCAAATGGACGGCGTAAAATTATAGCATCGAGATATGGGAGCCGCCCGGGAGGGTTGGCTCCCTTTGTGTTGCCCCGGGAAGTGGTACGGGGCGGGTTGTCCATTGCGATGCAGGCAGGGGCGGGGCCGAGTGATGGAACAAACGAGAAAGGCGGCGGCGGGCGTGACCAATCCAAGATATGCCAACGGCACACTGCGGCGCAGAAACCGGGCACGGCTCCGGGCGATGGGCGGTCCCTGCGGCATCTGCG